>JAESGC010000015.1_pt1 | contig 296385 bp, 270 predicted proteins | sample 9266221 | NCBI WGS metagenome assembly JAESGC01 (sample SAMN14515568, study PRJNA621660) | algae metagenome | isolation source: Trichormus sp. ATA11-4-KO1 and co-occurring heterotrophs from soil, at the... | place: Chile: Atacama Desert, Tarapaca Region | collected 2009-05-22 | reverse complement strand
AATCAACCGCGCTAACCTGGGAATGGAAGTCATGCACGAGCGTAACGCTCACAACTTCCCCTTAGACTTGGCTGCTGGTGAAGTTGCTCCTGTTGCTTTGACTGCACCTGCAATCAACGGTTAATCTCAAAGCTTAGCTCAATAAACAGCGCCTCCCGGTATTGGGGGGCGTTTTTTATTTAAAGATATATGCTCACAAAAAAACAAATCGATGATAGTGAAATATCATCGATTGAAAGTCGAGTTTGTAATCTAGCAATTATTTATCAAGTGCGGATGAAAGGACTTGAACCTTCACTCCTCTCGGAACTAGAACCTAAATCTAGCGCGTCTGCCAATTCCGCCACATCCGCATCAGTATTCTATACTAGCATAGAAAATCTTTTATGGGAAGGGGAAATGGGCAAGGTAAACACATCTGTAGTATCTACGTAGATTTAGTAGCGTATTTATAAAGCAAAAGTGTGCCGGAGACTCTATTATATTCGCCTAATTGGCTCTGGTATTAGTCTTTGATGATCACAGATGCATAGTTCGTTTTATAACTAAAAAGTGTTTCTTGAGCCTGTTTGTAAGTGGAAGTACTTTTGGGAATGCCTTCTAATAACTTAATTGCCTTGTGCCATTTATCTTTTGCTTGCTTTAAAGTCAGTACTGATTGAGGCGAATTTTGGACAAAAAAAGTAGCTTCTGCTGCTAGTTTTTGGGCTGCTTGTAAGTTTGCCATTGCTTTTTGTTCAGTTAAAGCTCTTTTACTGATGGCGGTATGGTTAAGACGATAGCGAAGCAATTTACTTTTTGCTTGAGGATAAACTGATGTTCCTTCAGGAATACTTGTTAACAAATCTATTGCCTGCTGCCATTTAGCTTTTGCCTGTTGCCATACTATTAAGGGATGCGGTGAGTTTTGTACCAATGAAGAAGCTTCCATACCAAGTTTGAGAGCAGATTTAAAATTTGCAGATGCACTTGCTTCTTGGTTAGAACGCAGGATCACTTGCTGAAGGTGTGGAATTTGGTTCTTGCTCATCCAACCACCAAAACTTAAAACTACTAAACTTGAGGCTATGATAAAAGTCGCATGAAATCCTTTTTGTGATGCAAATTTTGGTATTAAATTTATTGGATGATTACTGACTGGTTCTTGCTGAGTTATTTGGTCAACATTTCTCTGATATTTTTCTACCTGTTGCGTTAAATTGTTAATCTTGACCATTAAAGTTTCAATTTCTTGCTGAAATAATTCACAGTCATTGAGAATATCTGTTAATTCTTGAAACTTACCATCACTAAATATAATTAATTCTTGGTTATCATCTAACCATTCTAAAGTAAATCCCGATTTACCACAAAAAGTTGATATACCTAGTAATATCGTCAATAGACTATGGCTATTTTTAATAGTATTAATAATATAGTTTAATCTTTGCTGCACTATCAACAATTCTTCTTGAGCATTGCTTATTTGCAGAACTTGTTGCTGTAAAATCTTAGGCTTACTAAATGTTAAGTTTATTTTTAAGCTTTCATTAAGTTCTTGAAGTTTTATAGATAAGCTGGAATGGTTAATATCAGAACTTAATTGACTCACTAACTGATAATCACTTAAAATATCCGCAGATATAACATGAAGAAAATCGCCCCATTCAATCCAGGCATCAATTTTTGATTGTAAATAATTAATTGATAACTCAGTTTTTGAATGTCCAAATTTTGCTGTGATGTATCTTGTTTTAGTATTAATATTTGTATCGCCGAAATAAACATCATTGAGAAACAAACTTGCTACTGTACCAAGACGAGGAAGCGTATTTACAGTAGTCTTGTGAGATTTTACAAGTCTGAGTTCTTGAGCAATATTCTTTTGAATATTTCTGAGTTGTTCCCGAATATTATTAATCAGTAGGATTTGTTGCATGATTTCATGAGAATTGCCAATAGTCAGCTTAAGGCTGGGAACAAGTTTTGGCAGTTCATTAACAAGTGTTTCTAAGTCAGCCATAAATATCCCTTGGGGATTGGTCGAAAGGTTATGCGAAACAATTAAAATAACTATGCGGCGAGGTTATGGCTTGAATAAGAGCCTAACCAAACCTATTGAATCTGTACATCCTGATTGACTAATCTTAGGAGCTATAAGATTCATAATTCCCGGAAATCTTGCTAAAGTAACAACTTAGGTTTAAAAATTTTAGAAACAGAGAAAACAGGTCATCAACTAACCTATGAATGAAATTGATTTAGCTTTTACCCCAGCCCTAGAATTGGCGAACTTAATTCGTCGTCGGGAAGTGTCGCCGCTAGAGTTGGTAAAATTATATTTAGAACGGATTGAGCAATTGAATCCGCAATTAGGAAGTTATTTTACAGTGATGGCAGAATTAGCGATCGCAGATGCCAAAGCCAAAACAGAAATCTTGGCAACTACCTCAGAACTACCGCCATTGTTCGGTGTGCCGATTTCTATTAAAGACCTCAATGCTGTGGCAGGTGTACCTTGTACCTATGGCAATCCAGCATTATTAGAAAATATCCCTAACTATGATGATGGAGTGGTGACCCGCATTAAACAAGCCGGGTTAATCATTCTTGGTAAAACAGCAACTTCAGAAATCGGTTCATTTCCCTATAGTGAACCTACAGGATTTCCCCCAGCCAGAAATCCGTGGAATTTAGAATATACCCCTGGCGGTTCCAGTGGCGGCGCAGCAGCAGCAGTAGCAGCCGGATTATGTGCGATCGCTCAAGGTTCTGATGGTGGTGGTTCCATTCGGGGGCCTGCGGCTTGCTGTGGCTTGGTGGGAATCAAACCGTCACGAGGCAGAGTAACTCATGCACCCGTAGGCAATCGCCTGGCTGGGATTGCTACTAATGGGCCAATAGCTCGTACTGTGGCTGATGCTGCGGCCTTATTAGATACTATGTCTGGCTACTTCACTGGTGATCCTTACTGGTTACCCAATCCTGAACCTTCATTTCTTGCTGCCACCAAAGAAAAACTCGGCAATTTGCGAATTGCCTTTAGTACTAGCATTCCTCCCTTAGGAGAAGCAGATGCTAATTGTCGGCAAGGTGTGATGCAAACAGTTCAGTTACTAGCACAACTGGGCCATACAATTGAAGAGAAATGCCCGGACTTCAGTGGATTAGTAGAACCGTTTCAAGCCGTGTGGCAAGCCGGGGTGGCAGCATCAGGAATTCCTGTGGAAGCGTTACAGCCATTAAATCGTTGGCTATTGGCAAGAACTGGTTCTGTTGGTGAGTACCTACAAGCAGTTTCGCAAATGCAGATAGTAGCCAGACAAATTGTAGCTTTTTTCGATACCGTAGATGTGCTGGTGTTGCCAGTTTATCTGCATTCACCCATCCGCATAGGCGAGTGGGCTAATCTTAGTCCAGAAGAGACATTCCAAAAAATTATTCACTGGGTGGCCCCTTGTCCAGCCGCTAATGCCACTGGACAACCTGCGATCGCTCTGCCTGTAGGTTTTGATAGTAATAATTTACCTATAAGTGTACAACTCATGGGCAAACCTGCCGCCGAAGCTACTTTAATCAGCCTAGCAGCACAACTAGAAGCCGCTAAACCTTGGATTCAATATCGTCCAGCGTTGGCAACATCAGCCTAATTAAGTACCTACGCATAAATATTTAGCCATTCCCATACTGTCACCTGTCCCCTTTCCTAGCTAGATAGTTTATTGTGCACGACTACTGATGCAGGCATCCCTAGAACAACTTTCACAAATTGTTGTGTTTGCGGGTTTAGAAACCGCAGACAAAGTCAGCTTGCAACCGCATACCCAGTTGCAACGTTACAGCAAAGGAGAAATTGTACTGCATGAAGGCGATCGCCTGCCAGCGAAGTTATATGCTGTGGTCAGTGGCTCAATTCAAGTTACCAAAACAGCCAGCACCGGTAAAGAAACGATTTTGCGCGGCTTGGCTGTTGGGGAAATTTTTGCTGCGCCTGCCTTGTTAGGCAATGGAATTGCACCTGCAACGGTGACTGCTGAATCTGATTGTGAAATTATCACTGTTCAACGGGATGCTTTATTAAAAACTATCCAAAATAATCCAGAGATTGCCTTACGAATGCTGATGGTTTTTAATACTCGGATTCAACAATTGCATGAAACAGTTCATGGGTTAGTTTCAGAAAGGGCTATTGTGCGTCTTGCTAGATTAATTCAATATTTTGCCGCCGAATTTGGCACTGAATCAAGTTCAAAAGGCGAGTATTTAAAAGTTAATTTATCCTACTATCGCATGGCTCGAAGTATCGGTATTACTTACGAAGAATGCGTGCGGTTAATTAAGAGTCTCAAGTCGGTAGTTGCTTATAGTCGAGGTGGCAAAATTACGATACTGGATACTGAAAAATTAGATGCGATCGCTTCTGGAAATATAAATTAATATTTACCAACTAATCACAGCACAAACAACAACAGTATCTGATAAAACCTTCTGGTTATGATCAAACCACTCATTAAATTCCTGCATCAAACTATCAGGTAAGGTTCTCACCATTTCTACCATAACTGCTGCTAGGTCATTTTCAGAAAATTGTTGCGGTAATTTTTCTTTTACTTCCTCAGAGCGAATACAATTCAGAAACCCACGAATCAAAACAGGCGCACTACCGATAGGAGTAGTGTAAATTAAGACTTCATGATCAGCCAAAGGCATTTGACGAAACTGGTTAAAGTCACCCCAACCTAAATACCTACATGCCAAACTATTACCAATAGCCATAATTGTTGACCTTCCATTCAGTCAGTTTTGAAGCTCCGGATCATCACAACTGACTGTTATCCTACTTCAGGAGCCTACTAAAGTTAATCTATCTTGTTCACGAGCCGCAACAACTAAAACTAGACAGAGTGCTGCAACTGTCTTTTGCCATTCTTGCCTGACTTGCTCATCTTCTACATCTGCAAACAACCCCACCAAGCGAGGAATAGAAGCTTCTAAAGCCGGATGAGGGACTGGACGGTGCAACTCAACCAAGCGGGTTAAACTTTCCTGATTATTTACGAAACTAATTACCCATGTTGTTGTGTGATTAGGACTATCGGGAACCCGCTTGACTCCTAACTCATTTTTTAGCCAGTTGTAAAAAGGTGGTAACTCCTTAGCTAAAACATCTCCAGCTACAGGTAAAGTTTCCTTGAGTAAATTGGTATTTAAGCTATCTAGTTCTGTTTGCCATTCAGGAGATTTGAGAAACTCAGTTAGTGGTTTTGAAAAAATCGCCTCTAATTGAGTAGGAGAAAAATTTAAGTGTTGGGTGAAGGTGGAAACTAATGATGACATTTTACCAAGCTCCAAAAACTAATATTGACTATCTGCTACTTTTTCAGAAATAGCAGCAGAAATGCTAGATTTTCTTCAGCCTTTAAAGCATGGGGGGCATTAGCAGGCATAAAAACAAAAACACCAGATTCGAGAATAATATCTTTGCCAGATAAAGTAAGTAATCCCCTACCTTCCAGGATATGGATAGTGGCATTGCGAGTAGATGTATGCTCGGAAATCTGGCTGTTAGCCGCTAGACAAAAGAGAGTATATTGGCAAGCTTTATCTTGAATCAAAACTTTGCTAAGAACACCAGTATGAGGATATTCAATCTGTTCTCGCAGTTGGGTAACAAGAGATGAGCTAGTTATTATTTGATTAGTCATAAACTTTGAGGATGGAATTTTTTGAGAAGAATAAACCTATTGGGCAACAGCACACATAATGATGTAGCCTAATTCGGGATGGAATTTTTTAAAGACATGGCGCATTTCTAAAACCCGTTGACGGATAGACTTCTGCGTTAAAATATTCCACAAAATCTGCATTGTGTTGAAAATGCCTTCATCTTGAAACATCTGTCTTAAATTCAATAAATTCATTGAGCCGATTTGATGTTTCTGTACTTGTAAACCTGCTGTTTCACAAACCGCAATCCAGTTAGCTGCTGAAAGTGGTGTAGAATTGACTCGAATTACTCTTGCTAAATCGGCGCGAATTTGTTCTTCTTTGTCAGCAGCTAATAATTCATGGGAGAGAAACTTACCACCCGGTTTAAGTCGCTGATGAATTTTAGTCAACAGCTGAGCTTTCCCTGATGGGGATTGGATGGTGAGAATGGCTTCAGCTAAAACGTAATCAAACTTCCTGGGAATGCTAGCCAAGTAGAAAATATCACCTTCAATGATTTCAATTTGATTTTCTAAGCCGGCTGCATGGATATTTTCCCGCGCACGAGCGACACTTTTAGGATTTTTTTCTACGCCTACTACTTGGACACCATAGCGTTGAGCAAGAGCTATGGCACTGTAGCCAAAACTAGAAGCTAACTCTAAAACTGTTTCACCAGGTTGAAAATCTGCCCACTGGCATAATTTTTCTGTAGCTATTCGTCCACCGGGACGCAGATATTTTTTGCCTGCTGCTGCTAGAACTTCATGTCCGCTAGTTATTGATAAATTGAGGTTAGTGTTGGTCATCTGTATGACTCTCTGAACTCATCTAACCCTAATTTGCCAGGAATTTATGATGTTGTCTCTGAGGTAGCTCAAAGAAGGAATTAATTAAAAATGGCAGTCTTATTACCCTATGCGTCTAGTTAACTTTTACATTTTGCACCTTGGGGAGTAGCATCGGGATAATAGGTGACTATAGCTTTTTGTTTCCGCACAAAAACCGTGGGAAAAATTTTTCCTGTATCTCGGTCTCGCACATTAAAAATACACGCTCCTTCATTATTTCCTTGCAGCTTAAAGATTTTGGTGGCATCCAAAAGCATTTCTTCGGCATTGCTAAGGTAGCTATAGCCTTTGATGACATCTGTTACTGTGCGGTTTCCTTGTTTAATAACTACACCCATTGTATAGATTACACCTGGAACAACTTCCTCTCGCCTTTGATTATTTGTTAAGCGTCCACCAACTCCCTCATTTTGTAACTGTAAATATCTACCATAAAAATGCAATCCCCCAATATCATTAGCGTTATATATTTCGCCACAAAAAATATGTTCAAAACCTCGATTTTTAAACCAAATATTAGTTAAATCTTCCAAAAAATCTGCTTTATTCTTACGTCCCGGACGCAATTCGCCGCCGCTAACTGTCTGAAGTTTCTGTAATACATCTGGGTAATAGGACAACAACTGTTTAAATTTATTGGTAGTGACTCTCGTTCCCATAGGGCCGCAGACTTTGAGTACAGCTTGGTCAAAAGAATTCAATAGTGGTGGGGGTGGTGTAATGTCTAATTTTTGCCCTGAAGGAAAACCAACCGGAACCGGGTTCTCTAGATTATCAAAAAATGGCAGAAGTTTAGTTGCTGGTTGAGGCTGTGCAAGCGCAGAGTTTTGCATCCCTAGGGAGCAAGCTAGAACTAATAAAGTTAATTGACTTACGATTCGTTTAGGTAACTCGTTTGCAGGAATTAGTTTTAATATTTGCATAAACAATTATGTATTTATACTTACTGGTTAGTGAATGGGATTTAAGGGGAATACTCAACTTATGAGTTAAATCTTTTATACACCAATACGATGAAAATTGTAGAGGAAACTCGTACTAGATTACAGCTAAAGCACCGACCAATCAATAAATGGTTCAGTGGAGCGTGTATTGTTATTGGCTGTTTAGGTTTTTTAATTTACTGTATATTTTTTGAGTTTGCTTCGGCTCGTCTGACTTGCCATCGCCCCGCACCCAATCAACTTAACTGTGAATTGAGACGCTCTAATTTGCTGGGAATAACAGAGAAGCTGCGAATTTTTGATCTCCAGGAAGCATATGTCAAGATTAACAGAGGTAGTAAAGGTAGTAAAAACTATCAAGTAATTATTGTGACTCCGTTGAGAGACTATCAACTAATATCAAATCTAAGCTATCGAGAAAATCAGCAAGTTGCCCAGGAAATTAACTATTTTGTCTTATCTGAAAACAGGTCTTTATCAGTCCAGCAAAATCAACGAAACTTTCTGTTTTTCTTAAACTTATTTATATTAATTATTATGGCAATTGGTGCTTTTTTAGCAACATCGCCTGTAAGCAAATGTACCTTCTACAAGAGTCTTAATCAGGTATGCATAGAGCGCAAAGGTTGGCGCGGTCAAACAATTATCGAAGAACCACTAGAAACTATTCTCCGTTTTGATATTCAAGCAAAACAATTCAAATATGCAAAACTTTATCGCGCTGTCATTGTGCTGCAATCTGACAAAGAGATTCCCATTAACTCAGAATATACAAATGAGCAAAGCATCCGATATGCTGTATCTAGAATCAACTCTTTCCTGAATTATCAATAATATTAACTATATTTTAAATGCTAACTATGTCAGGAATTTTCCATCTTTGCCGTCTCATTGTTGTATCATCTAACAAAGTTTCATACAGGCGATCGCTCGCAAATCCAATCCTGTAAAATCGGATTGACTAACTCCGGTGCTTCATCCTGAGGGCAATGTCCCACGCCTTCTAAGGCAATAAACTTTAGCACTTGTGAATAATTAGCTAACTCTCTACCTAAGTCTACTGGTTCCCAGGGATCAGCTGTTCCCCATAAGATAATTGCAGGACAAGGTAGCTCAGGCAACAAATCTTCTGGAAGGGGCCCTGTAGAATAAGCAGTAAAAGCCAAAAACACAGCTACAGCGCCTGGGTCTTTTGCAGGTGCAGTGAGAATATCAACCAACTCGTCCGTCACTATATCTGCATTAGCGTAGGCTTGAAGCAAAATTTTTCTGATGGTTTTCGGTTTAGCGACTTGATTGAAGAAAAACTGACCAACTGGTTTGATAGATAATATTCTCTGGAGAATCGGCGCACCAAAGCGACGAAACCAGGGGAGTGTTACCCGCTTGCGATCGTGTAATAACCTTAAGGAACAGTTAATTAAAGCTACTCCCAAAGCTATATCCGGGTTGCTCACGGCTGCTTGCAATACCACAATACAGCCAATAGAATTTCCTACTAAAAAAGCAGGCTCACCCACAATTTCGCGGCAAAAATCTGCTAATTGCTGTCCCCAATTTTCTAGTGTATAGGCAATTTGTTTCCCCGGTTCAGGTTTAGCTGAAGCGCCAAAACCAATCAAATCAATAGCATAAACACGGCAATTTTCTGCTAGCACGGGGATATTTTTCCGCCAATGCCACCACGAGGCTCCAAAGCCATGTACTAGAACCACAGCAGGGCCATGAGTACCTTGGCTCTGATAGCAAATAGAGAAATTTCGCCAAATCCAAGTTTTTGTTGAGGTAAATGTGTTTGTAGAAGTTGTCATAAGAAAGGGCACAGTGTGGGAATACAGCGATTTCAGTTGTGTTAAAAAATAGCTAAATGTTTATGTATAGGTACTTACTTTTTATGATTTCTTTTTTAAACTTTCGTATTCTCATTGTTTATGATACTTTACATTTTGACTTTCCTGACTCAGCACGGGCTATGAGCGTAGCGTCTCGCAGAGAGGACTTTAGTCCTCAAATAAGGGCTAGAGCCGCTTACTACGAGCTAAATTGTAATTTACATTACTTAACATAGTTTGATTTATTCCCGCCGATTTATTTATGTCAAAAGTATGAAGGCTCAACTTAACATATATCTATCTGGAAAATATCTTATGTCATCCAATAGATTGTGGCGTATCTGTAAAAATCACCATAGTATTAAGTTTAATGTAATTAAATTATCTTCGGTGGTAGATTCAGTAGTTTCACAATTTACGGCAACCGAATTGGTTTATAAAATTGTGAGATATCAAGCATTGGCTAAAAAGTGGTTTGCACGCAAAAAAGTGATACTGAATTTTACCTAGACTTTTTTGTTTTTAGTTCCTTCCGGCTATAGAAGATGAATATACTAGAAACAATTGACACCCCTGTAGGTAGCTACGCACCAGATTTTGAGCTACCAGGAATTGACAATCAAGTACACCATCTCAGCCGTTATTTAGAGAAATTCCGTGCAGTTGGCGTCATTTCTATGTGCAACCACTGTCCTTATGTCAGCTTGTATTTAGACAGGCTAAAAAATATTCAAGCGGAATTTGCCAAAGACGGCTTTACACTGATTGGCATGAATGGTAGTAGTGCTACGCAGCACCTGACCGAAAGCTTTGATAAGATGAAAGCTTTTGCCCAACGCCACCAGTTGAATTTCCCTTATCTGTGGGATTCAACTCAAGATGTAACTCGTAGCTTTGGTGCTAGTAAAACGCCAATGGCTTTTTTAGTAGATTGTCATGGTATATTGCGCTACAAAGGTCAAATTGACAGTCATCCCCAAGATCCATTATCTCTGGGAGAAGATTATCTCAGAAATGCGATCGCCTCTTTGTTTAAAGGCCAAGCAATTAGTCTACCGGAAACAAAACCGATAGGTACGGCATTGATTTGGCGTAACTAGACATAGATAGTCACTGTACTGCTATCTTAAATTGGAGGCAATTGCAACTTTTTTGATAAAGCGTAACTTCATGGGAACGAATTACCGACGGGTTTTACTTAAACTAAGCGGTGAAGCCTTAATGGGCAACATGGGCTATGGCATTGATCCAGAAGTGGTCAAAGAAATAGCCCAGGAAGTAGCAGAGGTAGTAGCCACTGGCGTTCAAATCGCCATCGTCGTTGGCGGCGGCAATATTTTTCGTGGCGTCAAAGCGGCGTCGGCGGGGATGGACAGGGCAACCGCTGACTACATAGGGATGATTGCCACGGTAATGAATGCCATGACGCTACAAGATTCGCTAGAACGAATAGGGGTACAGACGCGGGTACAAACCGCGATCGCTATGCAAGAATTAGCGGAACCGTATATCCGTCGTCGCGCCATCCGTCATCTTGAAAAAGGGCGGGTGGTAATTTTTGGTGCTGGTTCGGGAAATCCCTTTTTTACCACTGATACCACTGCGGCATTAAGAGCCGCAGAAATTGATGCCGAAGTGATTTTTAAAGCCACCAAGGTAGACGGAGTGTACGATGCTGACCCCCATGTTTATCCTGACGCCAAGCGTTACACCAGTCTGACATACGCGCACGTTTTGGCTAAAGATTTGCGGGTAATGGATAGTACAGCGATTGCCTTGTGTAAAGAAAATAATATCCCAATTCTGGTTTTTGATTTAACTGTGAGCGGTAACGTCCGCCGGGCAGTCTTGGGAGAATCAATCGGCACCCTTGTGGGAGGTTCTTGTGAAATTAGCTGAAGCTGAGAGTACGATGCAAAAGACCGTTGAGGCAACTCTACGGGCTTTTAACACAATTCGCACTGGTCGCGCCAATGCGAGTTTGCTAGATAAAGTCTTGGTGGACTACTATGGTTCACCCACACCGTTGAAATCGCTGGCGAATATTAGCACGCCGGATGCCACGACAATATTGATTCAGCCTTACGATAAAGGCAGCTTAAACATCGTTGAGAAGGCAATTTCCCTCTCTGATGTAGGTTTAACACCTAGTAACGACGGTTCTGTAATTCGGTTGAACATTCCGCCTTTGACAAGCGATCGCCGGAAAGAATTAGTCAAAATCGCTGCTAAGTATGCTGAAGAAGGTCGCGTAGCCATTCGCAACATCCGCCGTGATGCCCTAGACTCCATTCGCAAGGAGGAGAAAGCTTCGGAAATCTCGGAAGATGAATCAAAAGACCAACAAGATAAACTGCAAAAACTGACCAATAAGTACACTGCCAAAATAGATGAATTGTTGGTTGAAAAAGAAAAAGACATTTCAACAGTCTAAGAAAGGTTCTTGTGGGGTAGGGTAATATCAACTATTATAAAGGCTGAAGAATTTATACATTATTCTTTAGCCTTTATATTTTATAGCGAAAAATATTTACTAAAAATTTATAAAGTTCCTCAATAATTAGTTAAAAATTTGCAATTATTTGAACTGATAAATTGTATTTTAGTGGCGGTTAAATGCAATTAATAATCTTAATGCGATAAATCACACTTTCTCATTTAAAGAATCATCACATCCAATTTCAACCCCTTGCTGTAGGCGCAATTAAAGAATTACCTTCTACAAAAATTAGACTGAGAATCAGCACTATCCTCTGAAAATCAGTTACAGTCTGGTCAGATTGTTTCTATATAGATTACAAAGATATATTGGACAATCAACTAATTCAGGAGCAAAAATTCAGCCATTATGTACGACACCATCATCGTCGGTGCTGGGCCAGCTGGTGGCACAGCAGCATATCATTTAGCCAAAAAAGGTCACTCTGTATTAGTTCTAGAAAAAGAATCCCTGCCAAGATATAAACCCTGTGGCGGTGGTGTATCGCCAGCGATCGCCCAATGGTTTGACTTTGACTTTAGCCCAGCAATTTCCGTTAAGGCAGATTCCCTTCGCTTCACCTGGAAATTGGGCGACCCCATAGAAGCAAAAATTGCCACCAAGGAACCAGTTTGGATGGTGCGACGAGATGTTTTTGACCATTTCTTGGTGCAGCAAGCCCAGAAACAAGGAGCCGAACTACGCGATCATACAGAAGTTACAGGCATTGAGTTTAAAAGTGACTATTGGCAAGTAAACACAGCTAATGGCCCCGTTACAGGTCGTTACTTAATTGCTGCCGACGGTGCTAAGGGGCCAATGGCCAAATGGCTAGGCTTCAAAGAACGCAAACGCCGTTTAGCAGGAGCTTTAGAGGCAGAAATTCCCGCTAACGTGGTAGACAAATCCACTATTCATTTTGAATTTGGTTTAGTGAAAAACGGCTACATCTGGAACTTCCCTAAGGCTGATGGTTATTCAATCGGTGTAGGTACGTTCATTGGTGGTGAACCCCAAGATTTTAAAAAGATTTTGGATCAGTACGCCCAATCTTTTAATGTAGATGTCAAAGTTAGCAAGCAATACGGTCATCCCCTGTGTCTGTGGGATGGCAATCAAAAGCTACATACCCAAAACGCTATTTTAGCTGGGGAAGCTGCTTGTGTTGTTGACCCTATGACAGCAGAAGGCATTCGCCCATCGATTTTTAGTGGCTTGCTAGCGGCGAATGCAATTGATCAAGCGCTGGCTGGTAATATCAATGCTTTAGAACAATACAGCGAAGCCATCAACGAACAATGGGGTAGTGATATGGCTTGGGCGCAAAAACTAGCTGGTGCATTCTATCGCTTTCCTGGTATTGGCTATAAAGTGGGAGTGAAGCGCCCTTCCGGCGCTCAAATCATGGGTAAAATCCTGTGCGGCGAACTGCGCTATGGCGATGTTGTCGGTCGCGCCTTGAAACGTCTAATTCCTGGTTTTGGGGGTTAACACTGCTTTGCAAGAATGAAGAGTGCTGAGTGCTGAGTGCTTAGAAAGACACTCAGCACTGAGTAAGATCAAACTCATCCCACATTTGTGCAACACCAAAATATAGATTTTAAGCTGATTGATTGGTTTGCAACCAGTTAAGTAAATCCTCCACAGAAGTAAAATCTAACAAAGCTTCGCCCAAACTTTCTAATTGATTTAAAGAAAGAGATTGGATGCGCTCTTGTAGTTCTGGTGATAATTTCCCTACTCGTCTTTGTAATAATCTTAAAATAAGCCGTTGTTCACCTTGTTGCTCTCCTTCTTGTATCCCGCGCTCGTAGCCGATGCGTTCACCTGTAGTTACGTATCTCATAGTGCGCTCCTGCTCAAATTGTTTCAACTCTTCCCAAAAAAGAATTGCATAGCTTGGGGAAAATATGCTTCGAGCGATCGCTCAAATTGATCATGAATTGATGAATGTTGGGTTTCGTTGTGCTCAAACGCCACTTCGTTATTTTGTCTCATGCAAATTTATGAATAAATTTAGTAATGCCAAAACAGCATAAAGCCTCCAGTAAACTATGTAGTAAGGGTTAGCATAGTTTACTGGAGTCCATGATATTTTAATAGCCGTAGAAGGAGTTAAAAAAGATTTTTACTAAGCGCCCACAGCTTCCTTAGCAGCGTAAAGGACTTCAGCGTTAATCTCTTTAATACCCCGCTCACGAGCAAATTTTTCGGTGTTGCGCTTCACTTTACCCCGAACAAATCCAGGAATTTTGTTTAATTCTGCTTGACCATCTTTTGTCCAGTTGAGGTCAGATTCCGCAGAAATTCCTTTAGTAATTACTTCTTTAGTATCGTGACCACCAAATATTTCTAATAAGTGATCTTCCATTCCCAAGGTAAAGGAATTATAGATCAAATCTGTAATCTGATTTGTACCTTCGTAACCCAAAAATGGCTTGTAACCGATGGGGAAGTTTTGCACGTGAATGGGTGAAGCAATTACACCGCAAGGAATATCCAGGCGTTTACCAACGTGGCGTTCCATCTGAGTACCGAATATGGCGGAGGGTTCGACGCGAGCGATCGCATCGCCAATTTCCCCGTGATCGTCGGTAATCAGTACTTCATCGCAGTATTCACTAACTTGTTCCCGGAACCAGTCAGCATCATATTTACAGTAGGTTCCAGCCCAAACAACATGAATCCCCATTTCTCTTGCCAGAATCTTGGTGATGGCGGCGGCGTGGGTGTTATCACCAAATACTACAGCTTTTTTACCAGTCAAGTTTTGACAGTCTATGGAACGAGAGAACCAAGCAGCTTGAGATACATGCAAAGTTTGCTCGTTGATGAAGTCTTCGTAGTCAACTTCAGCACCTTGGGCGTTAATTACCTGCTGAATCTTGCGAATACATCGAGCAGTTTCTACAACACCCATCGGCGTAATGTCTACATAAGGCGTACCGAATTGTTCTTCTAAGTAACTAGCAGTCGCTAAGCCAAGTTCACGGTAAGGAACTAGATTAAACCAAGCTTGGGGCAGTTTCTTCAAATCATGTACCGTAGCACCTTCGGGAATGATAGTATTTATCTCAATTCCTAAGTCAGCCATCAGCCGCTTGAGTTCAGTGCAATCGTGCTGGTTGTGGAAACCAAGAGTAGAATTACCGATGATGTTAACAGAAGGCTTTGCGGTTTTGCCTTCTGGTAGTTCGCCTTTTTTACGGGCTTTCTCGATGTAGTATTGAACTATTTGATGCAGAGTGCGATCGGCTGCTTGCAGTTCGTTGAAGCGATAGTGGTTCACATCCGCTAGCATCACGTCACCTTTTGCTTCCAGCTGCGCCCGTTCGACAAAGTTGTGTAAATCTTCTTGCAAAATGCTAGAGGTGCAGGTAGGAGTCAACACAATCAAATCCGGGTGTTCTTCGGCATCTTTGCGGGTGATGTTATCTACCACCTTTTCTTGAGAACCCCGCGCTAAAACGTTGCGGTCAACAACACTGGTGGTTACTGGGGTAAAGTTTCTCTCCCGCGATAGCATGGAGCGCATGACATTAAAGTAGTCATCGCCTAGTGGGGCGTGCATAATCGCATGGACGTTTTTAAACGAACTAGCAATCCGCAATGTGCCGATGTGGGCTGGCCCTGCATACATCCAGTAAGCCAATTTCATGACTGGTTCTCCCTTTTCAACTCAAATAACTATGAGTGCGTGATTATTAAATCGCTTCTGATTGTCTCAAAACTTGGAGTGAGGAAGAAATAGGACTTTTTGCTGATTGGGTTGGTAATTAATAGCTCAAACCTAGTGACTGAATGGAGTCTAGCCTCTGCTTTTAACAATATTCATGTTGTTTAATTAAATAACTCTTAATGATTTGACAAATATTTTTATTAATTTTTGTTGATGAGTTTAAATTTAAACGCAGAGGGGCGCAGAGTTTGTTTGAGTCCATTCGCTACGAATTTAGGCAAAGCTGTACTAAGGCAATTACTCATACTTTACCATCCAAACTAAAAATCCTAATATCTGCTCTACTGGTGGCAGGGGATAAATTGTTAAATCAACCATCACCGTCGTTGCATCTAGTTGCAGAAATTGCCACTGGATACCATTACTAATAACCCCATAAATATAGGTAAGAGGTTTGTCCCTGAGTGCATTAAATTTCTGTGCTGCTACCATTTCTGCTACACACTGACCAATACCGGGTTTGAGATCCGCTTGTTTTGCCTCTACAATGATCACCGCAGGTGCTTCCACAGCTAAAAGCTCAGGGGAACGACTAATCAGGAAATCACAACGTCCGTTCAGTCCCAGAGATTCATCCACATTGAAATCTTCCCCGGAAAACAAACTAATTTGACGATTTAAAATCCGTCTGACTTCTACTAGAACTGGGCTAATAATTAACTCGGATCTAGCTTTTTCACTACCTGTAGCCACTGCCAGGGGGAGATTTTCTTCAAGAATGGCTGCTAAGGTAGGACTTGGTGGTATCGGGTCAAGCGCAGGTAAAAAACTTACGCCCTCTACTGTCGTAAGATTAAAGGCTTCTTTAACCTTGGTGATAGTTGTAAATTGACTGTACGGCATAGCTTTAACGAAATAGACTTTAGGAGTCAAGTTTTACTTTATGCTACTGCCGCGCTGAATATTTGATGGGTAGGGACACCCATAAAACAAGAAAATTTGAGAGATTTTTTCTTTGTCAGTCCCTGAGCAATTATGCAGAAACTAAGCGGCGCAAAGATTCAGCACGACGTTTTGCAGTTTGGTTATTGGGAGAAAATTTAAGTGCTTCTTCATACATTTGTAACGCCTGAGCAGTTAATTTTTTCCGTTCGTAAGCATGACCAAGATTATTCAGTGCTGTTACATAGTCGGGTTTAAGTTTCAGAGCTTCTTTGTATTGACGAATTGCTAAGTCATATTGCTCTTGACCAAAGTAAACATAACCGAGTCCATTATAAATAGGGGCGCAATTTTCTTCTCCCTCTTCTTCAGCAGCTTTAATAGCTTTTTGAAACAACGCCACCGCCTGAGAAAATAATTTTTTTTCTGAGTATATCCCGGCTAACTCGTAATATTCTTGAGCCGTCCCTTTTTCTTTTTCTAACTTCTTACGTAACCGTGATAAGGCACTTTCACGTTTGCGAGTTTTGAAAATTTGCCGAAAAACATTCACAACTGCAAATGTCAGTAAACCCACAAAAATTGAGAGATAAATAATAGCTAGATTTTTATCCATTGCTTGCAAATAGAAATATTATTCTGTATATATTATCGGGTACTGAGGAGCAGGGGAGCAGGGGAAGATTAACAACCCTTTCTCAGGACTCCCCTTCGACTTCGCTCAGGGCGAGCGCACTCAGCACTCAGCACTCATTTAAGGTAAGCCCCAATATTTAACTCGTTCTTTGAGCCAACCTTCTGCTGTGTACCGCGCGATCGCTTCATTTACTTGTCGTCTTAACTGATCGTACTGCAATCCTTTGGGCATCACTACAGATAAGGGTTCTGTTGATAGTTTGGTTGGTAATAGCCGATATTGGGGATATTGTTGCACCCAACCACTCAGAACACTAGCATCGGCGGCAAAGGCCACTACTGTATCACTTTCCGTGAGCGATCGCGCTGCTTCATAAGACTTTACTCCCACTAACTCGGCTTTTGGCACATAGTATCGCACTTGGGCAATTGTGCTGGAGTTTTTGATGACGGCAATTTTCTGGTTTGCTAAATCACTTAGCTGACGCACATCAGGATTTTTTGTCACTAATACAGCACCATCAAAATAGTAAGGTACACTAAAACTTACTAAACGCGCACGGGATGCGGTGGCTGTGACCCTGGCAATAGCCAAATCAACTTTTTTATTTAAGACTACAGACAGGCGATCGCGGTTGGCTACGGGTTGACACTTGACAGCATCTGCTTTGCCTAGCAAGTCCAATGCCAAACGTTTGGCTATATCAATTTCTAAGCCTTGTAAAATCCCTTTGTCATCTCTAAATCCCAAGGGACGCAAGTTATCTTTAACAGCGATATTTAAATAACCCCGCCTCTGAATTTCTGGCATTGGGGCGGCAGATACAATGTATCCTGTCCCCAGAATTGAGAACCAGACAATCCCAAAAATGGTAGCGGATAATACCAGATGTAACGGATTAATTGTGAGCCATCTGTTACATCGGTTATTCATCCGTTACCACCTTTATCCTTTAGCTTGAATTGCTAATTCAGCAACTTTGCTGAAGCTAGCTGGATCGAGAACAGCCAATTGCGCCAACATTTTCCGATTTAGTTGCACATCAGCTTTTTTCAAATTGCCGATTAACTGACTGTAGCTCAAACCATGTTGTCTAGCAGCAGCATTAATGCGGGTGATCCACAGGCGACGAAAATCGCGCTTTTTCTTTTTGCGATCGCGGTAAGCACTACGTAGTGCCTTCATCACTTGTTGATTGGCGGTTCTAAACAAAGTTGAGTGGGAACCGCGAAAACCTTTAGCTAGTTTGAGAATTTTATTGCGGCGTTTACGAGCTACGTTACCGCGTTTTACTCTTGTCATAATTTATTTCCTGAAGAACTTACAAATAAGGAAGCATTAAACGCACATTTTCTTCATCGCGTTCGTTTACCAATGTAGTTTTGGACAAGTTACGCTTTTTGCTAGAAGTCTTGTGTTCTAAAAGGTGGTTTTTGAAAGCTTTGCGACGGACGATTTTACCGCTACCGGTGGCGCGGAATCGCTTGGCCGCTGCTTTACGAGTTTTGAGTTTAGGCATGGCTGGCTTTAATTCGACACAATCCATAATTATATACTATTTGCTGGAATGGTAATAGAAATCAGGGGTTTAAACATAGCGATCGCCAGAAAATAATTACAAAGTCATGTTTTGCCTCACGAGTGCGTCAGTTCTATTAGAATTAGTCCCAGATTGCACACGCCACAAAGTTGCATTTACCAGATGACCAAACCCGCCGATGTCAGCACTAAACGACTAATCAGCCTCGCACCCGACAAATGGGTAAGATGGGTAACACAAATTCCCAACATTGTAGTCAGGGAAATTCTTAACTCTGAATTTCAATGGATTAGTAGAGAAAGTGATGTACTAATCCGTGTCGAAAGTCCTCAATCTGGTAAATTTTTGGTGCTGAATGAGCTACAGTTGCGTTATAAACCAGAAATGCCAGTACGAATGCGAGCATATGCCGCCTTGGCTGAGGAAAAGTATAAATTATCCACCTATCCTGTATTAATTAACCTGCTTAAGGCAAGTAATAACGAAATCCCAACATGTTATGAATCAAATATAGAAGGATTGATTGCTCGTCAAGATTATCGGGTGATCAACCTTTGGGAAGTAGATGCACAAATAGCCTTTCAACAATAAATTCCATCTTTGCTTCCTTTTGTGCCAATACTTAAAGGAGGAGATGATGAATCTACAATACAGCAAGCATTACAAATACTTCGCGCTGACGAACAATTAAGCCAATTAGAAACCGTATTAGCCTTTTTTGCTACCTTTGTTATAGACAGCGCTTTAGTTCAACAAATTATGAGGTGGGATATGGCGGTGTTACATGAGTCTCCTTGGTATCAACAAATTTTAAAAGAAGGCAAACAACGAGGACGGCTAGAGGATAGAATCTCCAGCATTGAGATGAGTTTAGAAGTCAGATTTGGCACAGAGGGATTACAATTAATGCCAGAAATTACGGAAATTGCTGATTTAGAGAAATTGAAGGTCATTCAGCGTGGAATCATGACACTAAATCATCTTGATGAGGTGCAAGGACTGATCCAAAATATTAAATCTGCGGATTGACTTGATTAATGTTCTGGGCGTTGCTGATTGAAAATATGAATTTATCTCGCGCAAAGGCGCAAAGGCGCAAAGGTACAAAGAAAAATCAGGGTGATTTTAGCATTTCATATTCTGATTCAGCAACGCCATGTTCTGTATGCAACGCCGCAAATTATTGAGGAGATGTTGTCATAGTAACAACACATTTAGGAAACTGGCGTTTTAATGCCGGAAACACTGGACAAGGCGCTTGTTCTTGTAAATTCTCTGGTTTACTCCACGTAAAGGGTGCTTTTTGGGACGCAGACATCCATAATAAGCGCTTTGCCCGTGTCATGGCTACGTAAAGTAAACGATACTCTTCAGACGTTTTTAAATTTTTTGCCTGTTCCCATGCTTGAGTGACATTGGGTATATCAGATTCACCGTGGAGAGCAGCCCGAATTTGGGCGCGAGCTACTTCTGATAAGGTAAAGTCACCTAAAAACTGGCTTTTGGGAGGAACCCAAAACCGTCCGGGAATCAAATTTTCGTGTAAAAAGGGTAGAAAAACATAATCCCAGTCTAGACCTTTGGCTTTGTGCATGGTGATAATGGTCAGTTGTCCACGACGGGTGTAACGTTCTTCCGCTTCTGCATCCTCTGCTTCTACAGGTTCAAACCGTTCGGAACTGACGATATCACTTAAAGCTGATAGCATCGCTCCCATGGAACTATTACCAGCTATTTGCTGATTAACTCGTTCTGCGAGTTTATCCGCAGTTGCTAGTTCGCCTTTGTCATAATTTAACGTTAAAGCTAGAAAGGAAATTAGCTGATATAAAGGCAGTTCCAACCGAGCGCGGAGTAAACTGCGACATAAGTGAGCGGCTTTTTGCACTGGCTCTAGTTGAGGTGGGGCTAGAGGGCCGGGATATAAAAATTCTTCTGGTAGACTAGCGAGGGCGTTGAGGTCTTGGGTGGGAATTAATTGACGCTGTACCAGTACTTCTAAAGAAGCTTTGAGGTAATCAGGGGAATGGGGGCGATCGCAAAATTGCAGTAATGCCAAAATTTCTTGGGGAATATGAGAACGGCGATCACTTTCTCCTACATCATAAAGTGTAATTTTATGCTCTTTACATATAGGTGCAAGAGCCTCTGCTAGCCATCTTCCTTGGCGATTTTCCCGCACTAAAATCGCTGCATTAATTTTTGTTGGATCTTGAGCAAATAACTCAATCACTCTTTGGGAAATTAACTCAACTGTATGATGAATATCTCGTGGTGTATACAGTTCTAGCCCTCGTCCTACTGGTGCTGGGTTAGCATTTGTTTGTGGGTCATCACTATCAACAGGGCGAATTTTCTGAGGACGAAAGGGAGATGCGGGAGATTGTTGATTTTTGGCTTGATAACAGCTATTCACCCATTCCAGGGCAAAGTTAGCAGCTGCAATAATAATGCGCGTACTGCGGCCAGCTTGATCCATTGTTGCCAGTTTACCAACGCGATCGCACTCCTCACAAAATTGCCGAAAATAAATCGGATCAGCTGGCGTAAACGTCGAGTTAATTGCTTGGTTAGGGTCACCAACTCGGACTAAATTGAGTGCTGAGTGCTGAGTGCTGAGTGCTGAGTGAGGGGAGTGGGGAGATAGGGGGATAGGGAGAAAGTTTGGCTTTAATTTTTCTTGTCCCCTTGTCCCTTTGTCCCCCTCATCTCCTTCATCACTTGCCAAAATCTCTAACAACCGTGTTTGTAAAGGGCTAGAATCTTGGGCTTCGTCTTCAAAGACGGCGAAAACTTGGTTTTGCTCGAGGCGACGGGCGCTGTCATTTTCGAGGACACGCAGGGCAGCTAAAATCATATCGTCGTAGTCGATAAAGTCACGCGATCGCATTAAATTTTGATATTGTTCGTACAGCCCCGCCGCTACCCGCAAAATTGCATATTCGTCTGTGGTTTGTTGACTCCACTCCCGCAGTTTTTCTGGCAATATCCCAGAACTTTTGGCTTCATGGATCACACTGATAGCCAAATCTGGTAACACTTCTGTTCTGAGTACTGATTGACGACGTAACCGTTCTGTCTCTTCTCCATCAAATTGATGACCTTCTAGCAACCGTAAGTAATCTCCTGGATTGTGATTAATCCATTGTTCTACTGCTGTGCGAATGAAGCGGTGGCTTTGGCTTGGTGTAATTAATGTGACATTTTCTAACTGTAAACCCGATAACTCAGGATGACGGCTAGCAATGTTCAAAGCTAGACCATGCAGAGTATAGACAGCAAACCCCGTTTGAGGTAGAGATAAATCTTCTCGTAAGTATTTGCGAATCTTGGCTTTAATATTGGCAGCTGCTGAACGAGTAAAGGTGACAACTACAATTTGACGTCGAGAAGACGGGCGTAACTCAATGGGAATCTCGTACTGACGGGCGATCGCGATCGCCGCCGCCGCCGCCATTCCTGTAGATTTACCAGCCCCAGGAACCGCAGAAACAGCTAGTGGCCCAGATTCCCAGTCAGCCATTTGCTGTTGTCCTTGGCGGAGACTATTGCGAATTTTTAAACTCTTCTCCCGTAGAGAACTAATAGGCGATCGCTGAGATAATTGTGAGTCGAGAGATTCTTGAGTTACAGTAGCGGTAAAATTATCGTCTGACATATAAAATTTGCAATTTTAAATGTAATCACCAAGCAGATATAGCAATCCTACTAAATCATTCATCAAAATCTTTCTTAATTTCTTTGAGTGCTACGTGCCTCTGCTGTTAAAAAAATACTTTTCATAAATCAGATGGCATTTCCATATGTATTTTGTATAACTATAGTTACAAATAAAAGGATTGCTAATAGCTAACTAATGACAAATCGCAGACTTTATCTACATTATCTAAGTTTAGCTGGAGCGATCGCACTTGGTACTATTTTGCGCTTTGGGAATTTAGATTTAAAACCTCTGTGGATGGATGAGGCAATTACTGCCATTTTTAGTTTAGGTAAAAATTACCATGATTTGCCCTTAGATGTGGTAATTCCTCTGAATAGCGTACAGGAGATTTTTACATACCAATCTGGGGTGAGTTGTCAGCAAATTGCCAAAAATCTTGCTACTGGGTCTACTCATCCCCCACTATTTTTTTGCAGTATGTATAGTTGGTTAGGGTGGATGACTCCTTTAGGTTCAGAGTGGGTAGAAAAATTGCGATCGCTACCAGCTTTATTTGGTATAGGTGCGATCGCGGCAATTTATGGTGTTAATAGAATTGCCTTTTCTCCTGCATCTGGAATTGTAGCAGCATTTGTTATGGCTGTTTCGCCCTTTGCTGTTTACCTTTCCCAAGAAGCACGACACTATACTATGCCCATGTTCCTGATAACTTTAGCATTATTGGGACTCATGCAAATTCAGCAAGATATTTTTGCAGGACAACGCATAAGAATTTGGGTTTGGATATTATGGGCAATTATTAATAGTATCGGCTTTTACGTTCACTACTTTTTTGTTCTGGCTTTCATTGCGGAAATTAACACATTACTGGTGTTGATGTATTGGGGTAGGACAAAGATTCCCACACACCAAATTTGGATTGCTATTATTCTCTCAACTAGTGGAGTTGTAATTAGCTTTGTTCCTTGGCTGCTAGTGATGTGGAATCATTTTCAAAGTTCTGAAACCAATTGGTTATCTTCTACCAATTTTATTGCCCCTCTATATCAAATTCTGATTAGCTGGGTGTTAATGGTAATTACTCTACCTGTAGAAAGTCAGCCTCTATTAATCACAGCTATTTGTGGTTTTTTCATGATAGTCTTTGCTATTTGGGTGGGGCAGCAAGCCTTGATAAATTTAAGCTTATTGTATTCACAAAAGACTACTCATTTAGCAACATTTACACTTTTAAGTTTTCTTATTTTTGTCCTCTTAGAATTTTTTGCCATCGTTTATTTACTAGGTAAAGATATTACAGTTATTCCCCGCTACAACTTTGTTTACTATCCTGGATTTTGTACTCTCCTTGCAGCTAGTATCAGCAAAAGCAAAAACTCCAAATTTATCCTTTTAATTATTGGTGTTATTAGTTGTATTTTTGTAGTTACTAATTTAGCTTTTCAAAAGCCATTTCAGCCTGAGCAAGTTGCCCAAAACATGAACTTAGAACCTAATGTACCAGTGATATTAGTGGTGGCATATAGCAATTATCAGGATGTAGCATTGGGCTTGAGTTTTTCTTTAGCTTTAGAACAACTTAGGAGTTATACCAGCGCCTCTATGATTAACTTTGATAGTGTTGCTTTTTTAGATAAAAAACCTGATTTATCTATTTTATGGAATACGCTTTCTCAGGTGACTGTACCAAAAGCATCTCAGATGAATTTATGGATAGTTGGCCCGGGAATGAGAAGACGAGACTATCCACAGCAAGTAACACTTTCTGAACAAAATACCTGCACCATAGATCCCACACAGCACTATCGCATAGGCATTCCCTATCAGCTTTATCGGTGCAGTAATCTTCAACTCGGCAATGATTTTTGATGATTATTCGTCAATTTGCCAAGCATCCTTGGTTATTTCTTCATCGAAGATTTTCTTAGGACGCACGATTACAACAATTTTCCCCAACAGAGGAAGTTCTGGTTCAGTTTCAAACCACTGAAAATCCAATTCACCGTCGTTGTCAACAACAAAATAGCTAGAGTCATCCCATTGGCGTTGGGCACGATCTATAACTACTAGTAATGGTTTAGGTGGACTTTGTGTTTGGTTGGGGAGGCGATCGCTATTGCACAAAACTACTACTGGATCTTCAGTATTTAGTAACACTTGCCAACCTGGTAAAGGTACCCAAGCTTGCTCCCCAGCAAACTTAACTAAGCGAAATGGTTGAATTTCCTCTACTAGGGGCACACTTTGCAAGTCTTTAGGTGTTAATGGCAACTCACCGACAACTGGCAAAATCCGAGGTGATTCTTCATCAGACTCAAATCGATAAAAAGGTAAAATCGGGGCTGGACGCTGGGAAACAACTGTAAAATCAACTAATAACTGTTCGATTTGTTTTCTGGCTGTGGCTGTGTGGGCAAAACGCAAACCTTTAGCAATCAGGCGCGATCGCTCTTGCAAATCTGTATATTGACGTGCCAGTTTCCATGCTTGATAAGCCACTGCATCTCCTGGATGGGCAGAAAAACCTGCTGGTAAAGTGCGCAAGCGGGAAAAATCTTTAATGGCTTTTGCTACTTCGCGTGCTTCATCAACGTCAAGTTTGTGAACAAAAGTCAGTTCAGCCGCCGCCGCGCGTTCTTCTTGGGTAAGTAAACGTAGTTCATACAAAACATCACTACCCCTGGTAGAGAAGTGCGATCGCGCTGCTGCTGATGCTCCACCTTTTTCTAAAGAATTATAAACTTGGGAGCCAACAATTACCTGATTTTGTTGAATTGGTTCAAATCCAGTTTCCTCAAAAATTTCCTGGGGATTGTAACCAGCTTTTTGCAGGGAGGCGATCGCCATTCCCCATTCCACCCAGTTACCTTGCTTTTGCCGCAACTTTCGGATTAACTCTTGTACTACATCGTTAGCAGCATTTTCAGGATTTTGAGCGTTGGGAGGTAAGTTAGTCATAATTCTGGAGTGGGCGCTTCAACTTGAGATTCCTCGTCAGCAAATCTTATTGTAATCTTTATCAGTTAAATATAATCCCCACGCCCTACTCACCCACTACATTCGTAAATTTACGCAAGGATTAATCGCTATTCTCAACTAATCTAGGTATGGAATATAACACAATGATGAATATTTATAGGAATTATCTCATGGATCATCCCATTGCTGAAACTCTTACAAATCAACGTCAATTGTCAACTTTGGAACGACCGAAAAAACTGAAAATCCTGGTAGTTGACGACGAGCCAGATAATCTCGATTTGCTTTATCGCACTTTTCGGCGGGACTTTCATGTCTTAAAAGCCGATAGTGGTGTCAATGCCCTAGAAGTATTGGCAGCAGAAGGTGAGGTAGCGGTGATCATCTCCGATCAGCGAATGCCAGAAATGAAAGGAACTGAGTTTCTCAGCAAGACTGTACCTCAGTTTCCCGATACTGTGAGGATAATCCTCACCGGGTTTACTGATATTGAAGACTTGGTGGAAGCAATTAATGCTGGACAGGTCTATAAATATATTACCAAGCCTTGGGACCCAGGGGAACTCAAAGCTGTAGTGCAAAGGGCCGCAGAAACTTACGACTTGCTCAAGCAACGCACAGAAGAATTGCGCCGCGCTAATGCCCAAATGGCGCTGCTGACTGTTTTAGTGCAGGTAACACAAGCAGCGCATAGCTTAGAGGAAACGCTAACACCCATTGCTACAGTTTTTAGTGAAAGTTTTACAGCAGATAGCTGTATTTTGCAGCTAGTTAAGGGAAATCAACTCTTGGCAACTCAAGGCAATTATTGTCATGTGGGTACTCTAGAAAACTGGCTAGATCAAGATCCATTGACAAATGAAGCGATCGCTACTGGACAAATGCAAGTTTCATTAAATGTAGCCAAAGATGCCAAACTGTCTGATGTGACTCATTACCAAAAAACTGGTGTGCAAGCACATCTAGTTATTCCCATAACCTACAGGAATCATCTGCTAGGGGTGTTGTCGCTCCAGTGGCAACAACCTTGCTCTTTGCGCGAAGATGAATTAAACCTAATTCGTTTATCAGCAGAACTGGTAGCGATCGCTCTGACTAGTAGTCGCTGCGCACCAGCAATAGTTTAATTCATCTTTCTGTGTCTTTGGTAGCCGGACAACAGCGCACAGTAAGCGCCGTTGCCGGTCTTTTTGTGCCTCGCTCTGGGCGAAGCGTCCTGACCTTTTGCTAAACTGATACCCATCTCTAGGACTTTTCACATTGAATGTTTACTCTTGTCATACAAGCTTCAATTTCTGGGGATAAGTCATCGTTATCACAACCAGTATTGACACCATGAATCAAGACGTTCGTGCCATTTTTAACCGGATTGCTCCAGTTTACGACCAGTTAAACAATTGGCTGAGTCTGGGACAACACGGTATATGGAAAGAAATGGCAGTCAAATGGAGTGCAGCTAAACCAGGAGATACTTGCCTGGATTTATGCTGCGGGAGTGGTGATTTAGCCTTTCGTTTGGCACGACATGTCGGAATGACAGGACATGTTTATGGTGTGGATTTCTCGCCAAACTTATTAGCTGCTGCTCAAGAACGCTCCCAAAGGCAATATCCTCAACTGCCTATTTCTTGGATAGAAGCAGATGTACTAAATTTGCCCTTCGCTCACAACCAATTTGCTGCCGCTACAATGGGTTATGGTTTAAGAAATGTGATGGATATTCCCCGCAGTCTGCAAGAATTGCACCGAGTCCTCAAGCCTGGTGGGAAAGCAGCCATTTTAGACTTTCATCGTCCCAGCAATCAGCAAATCCGCGCTTTTCAGCAATGGTATTTGGATCATATAGTCGTACCAATGGCTAAGCATCTCGGTTTAAAAGAAGAATATGCTTATATCAGTCCCAGCTTAGATCGGTTCCCTACAGGAAAAGAGCAAGTAGAGTTAGCCCGTCAAGTTGGTTTCGTATTGGTCACACACTATCCCATCGCGAACGGTATGATGGGAGTGCTGGTAGTCAGTAAGTGATTAGTCTTAGGTTAAGAGTTTTAAATTAAGCTCATAATTCATTGCTGATCGCTCATCACTCCTAACTTTCTTACTTCCTCCCTTGGATTCGTCTCAACTTTGGTATTATGTGTTACCCCCGGTGCTGGGTGGGATTATTGGCTATTTCACGAATGATATAGCCATAAAAATGTTGTTTCGTCCCTACCGCACAATTTATATTGGTGGACGAAGAGTGCCATTCACCCCTGGATTGATACCGCGCAATCAAGAACGCCTGGCTAAGAACATTTCCGACACTATTATGGGGTCGTTGCTCACACCTGGAGAATTGCAAAACCTAGCACGACGCTTGCTACAAACAGAACGTGTACAGACAGCTATTCTTTGGTTATTGCAACTGGCAATTGAACAAATCAAAGTAGATAAAAATGAGAAAAGCGCCAAAATTGTGGCGGGAATTTTGCGTGATTTATTAGGAGAATCATTTCCCCGTCTGCTCAAAGTTTTGGCACGGCGAGAAGATTTTTTAGAAGCGCAGATCAATCAAATTTTTGACCAGGTATTGCTGGAATTACAACTAAGCGAAGAACAAGCTACCCGCTTGGCTGATTGGTTATTGCAGGTGGTTTTACCGCCAGATGTATTGCGGCAGGCAATTATTGATTTTTTAACTGATCGCACCATTCAAACTATTGATGAAAGCTTTAGAGAAAAGACTAGTGGTACTTATTGGGTAGTTGCAAATTTATTCGGTTTACGTAATACTCTCACAAGGCTGCGAACTTTTTGTTTAGATGAAAAAGAAGCTACCAATACGCGTTTAGAAGAATTGGTGCAAGTTTTACAGATGCGCGATCGCCTGAAGAAAGTACTGCAAAATTTATCATTACAAAACTTGCCAATTGGGACGGTGCGCCAACTGCGAAAAACTACCCGTGAAAGTGTTCGTCATTACCTGCAAACTAGTGGAGGTGATTTAATCCAAGGGTTAACGGATTCTGTTAATTGGGAAAATATTTCTACATTACTACTTAATCGTCTGAGCGCTTCACCTGTTATGAGTTCTTCTTTAGAAGTAGTAAGTCAAGAGTTAGCTTTGATTTTAGAAAAGTATTTAGAAAAAGATTTAGAAAAAATCGTCGCCCAGGTAATTCCGATTTTATCGATAGACCAAGTAATCGTTGACCGTGTAAAATCAACATCGCCCGCCGATTTAGAAGCGGCAATTGAGGGAATTGTCAAAAATGAATTACAGGCTATTGTGACTTTAGGTGGTGTTTTAGGTTTTATTGTCGGCTTATTCCAGGTAGCATTTTTAATTTTGACTTAATTTGTGCTAACTACTGATAGATTTTTATCAGAAAACTAGTTAATTATCTAGGACTAGCTATTTCAAGGCGACTCGTAAAATCTGTTTTTTTCTCTCTGGTTACGGACACTTTGCTCAAGTCGGGAAACCCTTCCTGCGCAAGTTTCCTTCTCTGTGCATCTGAAGTTTAAAATAATTTAATTAACCACAGAGGCGCAGAGAACACAGAGTTAAGAGGCTGAAAAGGAATGTGTTGACCAACATTTTTAATTTCCCCCTTCTACCCCAGGGCTGATTCGTTCCCTAAAAGGGTTAAAATTGCAAGGGCAAATCCACAATTAAGACCGAAAATTTTGGCATCTTCAGTCCGAAATATCTGATTTTTCTTTGCGTCTTTGCGCCTTTGCGTGAGATTATCCTCTTGACAAATCTCCAACACAAGCGAATGAAACAGCCCTGCCTTCTACCCCTAGGTAATTGAACCTGCAAAGCTTTATTTGCTAAGATTCCCCAGGCAACAAAATTGAAACAGAGCTACTCTTCATCACTATGCCAACATCTGCAATTGACAGTCAAGACGCAGCAGCTATCCAAGCCGCGACAGCAGGAGTTGCTATATGCGATCGCTCCCACTGGGGGCGTATCCGTGTTGCTGATGATGACCGTATCCGCTTTTTACACAATCAAAGTACTAACGATTTTCTCAGCCTCAAGCCAGGAAAGGGTTGTGATACCGTCATGGTGTCATCCACGGCTCGCACGATTGATTTGGCGAGTGCGTATATTCTCGATGATGCAATACTGTTGCTGGTTTCTCCCAACCGTCGTGAGTCTCTCATTCAGTGGCTAGATCGCTATATCTTTTTTGCCGATAAGGTGCAATTAACAGATGTGACAAATGAAACAGCAACCTTCAGCCTGATGGGACCAGGAAGTGACACTATTATAGAAAAGCTGGGTGCTGGGGCAATTATCGGTCAACCCTATGGTAATCATCTCTTCATTGCAGGTGGAGTGATTGTCGCTGTGGGTAGTGGTTTGGCTGACCCCGGATATACAATCATTCTGCCAGCCTCAGAGAAAGAGAAAGTATGGAACCAAATTTTAGAATTAGGCGCAGTTGAATTGAGCGATCGCGCTTGGGAAACGTTACGCATATTACAGGGAAGACCCGCTCCAGATGCGGAACTTACAGATGATTATAATCCTCTGGAAGTTGGTTTATGGCAAACGATTTCTTTTAATAAGGGCTGCTATATCGGTCAAGAAACCATTGCTCGGTTAAATACATACAAAGGTGTAAAACAATACCTTTGGGGTATCCGCCTCAATGCACCGGCACAAGTTGGTAGTGCGATCGCGATCGGGGATGAAAAAGTCGGTAAGCTTACCAGTTATACTGAAACCACCAATGGTTACTTTGGACTAGGTTACATCCGCAGCAAAGTTGGTGGTGTTGGCTTGAAAGTCCAAGTAGGAGAAGCTGAGGGTGAAATAGTAGAACTACCGTTTGTTTCTCATGAATACCCAGAGACTTAATAGTAGTCCCCAGTCCCCCATCAACCTAAAGAGCGTCTCAGTGAACCATCAGCATATAGTTCTAATGGCACTAATTCAGTTTTGCCATTAACTTTAACTTGGGAATAAACAACTTTGACTAACCGGGCATGATTTTCGTTGTAACGCACAGACATAATAACACCTCTTGCTTACGGAGTTATTTTGTGTTCAAAGCTTTATATACCTTCATTGTAATTATTTTAAAAACATGTTTTAGAAGGTTTGTCAAGCATTTTCTTATAACTAACAAAGGTTATGTAAGATCGGTATAAATTACCTTACGTAGTGATGAAGATTTGAAAAAATCTCGATTCTTAGTTAGAGTTCATTAACAATTCAGGAACTAAATGTCTACTAAAACGAGATAATAATATACTCACACCACTATAAGCTGTAATCTCGTTTCCTATTACATAACCTGTTTTCGCTTAGTCTATATAATTCACTTCACACCCACAGGGTCTAATTTTGCCAGCGTCCCTATAATTTAAACTTATGAAAACAGTCACCGAACTGCAAACTCGACTGGATGATTACTACCAGCAAATCAAGACGATCATCCTAGCGCGTCAGAATCCGATTACTGGTTTACTTCCTGCGAGTACGGCCATAACTGCCCACGGTGATTATACAGATGCTTGGGTACGAGATAACGTTTACAGCATTTTGGGAGTTTGGGGTTTAGCACTGGCATACCGCAAGGTTGATGAAGACAAAGGACGCACCTACGAATTAGAACACAGTGTCACCAAGCTGATGCGAGGGTTGTTATTTGCGATGTTACGCCAGTCTCATAAAGTGGAGCAATTTAAACATACTCAGTCACCACTGAATGGGTTACACGCCAAATACAACACCGCTACTGCTGATATCGTGGTTGGTGATGACGAATGGGGACATTTACAACTTGATGCCACATCTATATTTTTACTAATGCTGGCACAAATGACCGCTTCGGGATTGCAAATTATTTATACGATTGATGAAGTAAATTTCGTCCAAAATTTAGTTTATTACATTGGCAGAGCTTACCGCACACCAGATTTTGGCATTTGGGAACGGGGTAATAAAATTAATCATGGTAGTGCGGAGTTGAATGCTAGTTCTGTGGGTATGGCCAAAGCCGCCTTAGAAGCAATTAACGGACTAGATTTGTTTGGTGTGCGTGGTAGTCAAGCATCAGTGATTCATGTCCTACCAGATGAAATCGCTCGCGCTCGGACTACATTAGAATCTTTATTACCGAGAGAATCTGGCTCTAAAGAAATTGATGCGGCACTATTAAGTATTATTAGTTATCCTGCCTTTGCAGTGGAAGATACACAACTGCGCGATCGCACCTTCAACGATATTATCAATAAACTCCAAGGTAAATACGGCTGCAAACGCTTCTTGCGCGATGGACACCAAACCGTTTTAGAAGATAGCCAACGCTTACACTACGAACCTTGGGAACTCAAGCAATTCGAGCATATTGAATGCGAATGGCCTTTATTTTTTACTTATTTATTTCTAGATGGGTTGTTTCGCGGTGACAGCCAACAAGTTAAAGATTATCAAGAACGTTTGCGATCGCTACTTGTGGAGCAAGATGGTGTAGGTTTATTACCAGAACTATATTATGTGCCAGCCGAAAACGTAGAAGCCGAAAGATTAAACCCCCAAAGTCAACTGCGGTTACCTAATGAAAATATTCCCCTAGTGTGGGCGCAAAGTTTGTATTTTCTCGGTCAAATGTTAAGTGAAGGATTACTAGCAATTGGCGATATTGATCCCTTGGGTAGACATTTGTGTGTAGGTAAAAAACGCGAAGCTTTGGTACAAATTGCCTTGCTAGCCGAGGATGAAGACTTACAAATAAAACTAGAAGTTCACGGGATTGAAACCCAAACACCCAAGCAAGTAGAACCAATTCAAGTCAGAAAAGCTGGGGAACTTTCAGCTATTTATACTCAAGTTGGGCGTAATGATAAACTGGGTTTAACTGGTCGTCCCATACGGCGATTGCGAAGTTTAACCACATCAAGAATCTTTCGCATTCACAACGAGACAATTGTCTTTTTACCGTCGTTTTTAGACTCCCAGCAATTTTATTTAACCCTCGATTACCACTTTTTACTAGATCAAATTAGAAGTGAACTCGCTTACATTCAAAAGTATTGGAGCGATTTAGGGCGTCCTACCCTAACTTTAATGTTGACACACACCATGTGGGAAATCGGTTCGGAAGCGTTACTAGAACTAATGCAAGAACTAAAAGATGGTGTGTGTAACGGCGTGCAAGTGAAATTGGGACGGCTAAACCAGCTGATGCTGACAGCCGGGATGCAAAGGATTGATTTTCTCCAAAATGCGGACTTCTCCCAATCACCAGTCAAAAATGCTGGGCCCCGTTGCTATTATCTGGCTTATCATCCTGGAGAAAGCTGGCGCTTAGGACATACCCAAGAATTTCAGATGGAATACGAAACTAACTTGGGTTTATTGTTGTCTTCTTTGCGTTCGTCAGAAAATCTCTATGAACAAATTGAGTTGTTGCAAACTTTGATTCGTTTGCAGGGAATAGGATTTGATACAGGTTTTGGCGGACCGCAGCAGCGCGTTACAGCAGGTGATTTAGTTGATGAAGTTTACACCAAAGCTGGGGATTTAGGACTTTGGGCGATAGTCCGTCGGGCGGCTGGATTGCGACAGATGGTTGATATTGGCTTGTCGGATACGGTGACGAGTATTTTGGTGCGGGGTAAGCAAATTGCTGTAGGTAAAGCTTACAGTCAAGCATCACTGATTACAGTACCCATGTCTCACAATGAAATAGCCGAGAAAATTAATCATTTTTGCCGTGAAGATATCCGCGATCGCGTCCTCACACAAGAAATTATCATTTATCTTGGTGTCTTAATCAGATCGGAACCTGAACTGTTTCAAGGACTACTAACACTGAGAGTCGGCTATCTCATCTTATTAATTACCAGTGAACTAGCACAAGAGTTGCATGTTACTCAAGATGAAGCATATGAACACCTAATGGAACTTTCACCTTTTGAAGTGAAAATGCGCTTGCATCAGGTATTAACAGGTTACACAGGCGTGAGTAATTTGTTACGCCAGCAGGAATCATTACACGTCAAACAAAAAGAAAGCGACATTGCTTGGGTAGTGCTACCAACCAATGAAGTAGAACAAACCATAGTTCCCCAAGGTGGCTGGCGAAGATTTCGCCAAGCAGAAGGAGCGTTAAACCGAGTACCCAAGGACTTTTTCCAGCAAGTTTGGCTATTAATGAAACATTGCAAGGGTATAGTCATTGGCGATAAACTAGAGCGCCGCAATCGCTTAGATAGCGAATTGATTTTATCAGAGATGACCCCAGGCGAAAAGAATTTTGCCTTGCGAGTAGAGCATCTACTCAATAAAATTCAAGCACCAGAGTACCGCAAAGTAAATATTGAAGCATTAATGGAATTAGCCACCATTGCAGCGAATAACCCCAGCTTACAAATTGAAGAATATATAGTTTTGGATGTGTTAATTGGCCATGCAGTCCGCTTGGCATGGTTAGAACAACATCCCGAACGAGGCGATCGCTATGATGAGGATAAGGCTAATGCTTGGCGATCATTTTACAATACCTCTCCTCAAGATTGCGTGAGTTATATTCTTAAGGCGTTTAGGTTCTTGACAGAATTTGTGAAGGATTTTTAAACATCAACAAGCGCAGAACGGCTAGACGGATAAATGAAATGCCTCCGCGACAATAAGCCTACGTTCAGCTAAAACAAAACCTATGACCTACACCCCACCTAAACTACTTACTTTTGACGAATTTATAGCCCAATATAGTGACAATACACGCTATGAACTAATCGACGGAGAGCTAAGAGACATGGAGCCTACGGGTCCTCACGAAGCTGTTGCCGGGAGTATTGCGGGTAGAATCTATGTAGAAATTTTTAGTTCTAATTTTAACTGGTTAGTTCCCAAAACTTGCTTAATAAAACCACCTGCTGCTGAAGCTACAGCGCTGCGTCCTGACGTAATTGTTTTAGATAAAGCAGAACTTAGTAAAGAACCTCTCTGGCAAAAAGAACCTATTGTTTGTAACGGTAGTACAATTCAACTTGTTGCTGAAGTTGTTAGCACAAATTGGCAAGACGATTATGCAAGAAAAGTGGAAGAATATGCTTTTCTGAATATTCCAGAATATTGGATTGTGGATTTTCGTGGCTTGGGTGGTTTGCAATTTATCGGTAATCCCAAACAACCCACCTTCACCATCTGTAAGTTAGTTAATGGTGTGTATCAACAGCAACAATATCGTTTAGGAGATCGGATTTTCTCTGCTCTCTTGCCAAATTTACAACTTAAACTTGACGACATTATGCATAATTGAAAAACGCATAGCTAACAACTTCTAACTTTCATTTTGCCAGCCTCTGCGTTGAAAATCCTACTTTACAGATACCGCATCAACATCAACAGTTTTGGCGCTAGGGCTAGCATCCTCGCTGTTATTAGTGCCTTTACGTGCTTTCCAACCCGCGATCGCTAGTCCAGATAACTCAGAAACTAGCAAAGACAAAATTACCACATCGTCAATTTGCCCAACAACGGGAAACACATCTGGAATAATGTCAATAGGGCTAAGAAGATAAACTAGTGTTCCTAAAATTACCCACAAGCGGTACTTGGAATTTCGCAGCAAACTCCGATACCAGGTGTACAGTGATTGAATTGAAAAGTTCATGTTTTGACCCTCCAGTTATTTTTAATTTTGACAAATTATGCTGCCAACTTGCGGTGGGAATAACCGCCCCAGTTAGTATGGAAGACGCTACTCCAAATACTGACCCTGCGATGCTGCTCAAGAATATGATAATTGTGCATTAATCTTTGGCCTTAAAATGCTTGGGGATACTTGCTTTATCAATGGAGGGAGGAAACCTAACCAGTGGATATTTTAGATTTGTTTGAAAAGGGTGGGCCAGCAATGTGGCCCTTACTTGTACTGTCAATTTTGTCTTTAAGTGTAATATTCGAGCGTTTGTGGTTCTGGCTAAGAATTTTGACGCAAGAAAAGGAAATAGTTGATCGGGTTTTAGATGCGGCCCATGATAATTGGGAAGTAGCTGCGGACATTGCCAGAAATGCCACTCATCAACCCATAGGACGTTTTCTCTACGCTCCCTTAAGCTACCCAAAACGTGATGCGGAAACCTTTCGACTAGCATTGGAGTCCACCGCCGAAGATGAATTAGCGGGAATGCGACGCGGTGAAAAACTTTTAGAAGCGGTGATTGCTCTCTCGCCACTTTTGGGATTACTGGGTACGGTTCTAGGTTTAATCCAGTCTTTACGCTCAATTCGCATTGGTGATTTGGGAACTGAATCTACAGCTGGTGTGACTACTGGTATTGGCGAATCCTTAATAAGTACTGCGGCTGGACTCATCGTTGCCATTGTTAGTTTAGTGTTCTACCGCCTATTTCAGAGTTTTGTCGTTGACCAAGTGAAAGTTTTTCGCAAGGCGGGAAATGAAATGGAATTATTATATCGCCAGTCCCCCCCTGACTTGGACAAAAGTACCTCAATAATTGTGGGGGAATCTTCACGGGAAAGTTTGAATCCGCCCCGCAAGCGAGGCAAAAACCCGTTTCCTAAACCTCCTGAACCCCCAACGACAAGTGATCCATTAGATTCTGAGCAATAGTCAAGAATTCAACACCCGCATCATGGGTAAAAGTGAGACATGAAAGTTAATCTGCATACTCCAGTAGAAGAAGCACAAATTCAAATTATTCCCTTAATTGATGTCGTTTTTTGTATCTTGACGTTTTTTTTGTTAGCAGCTTTGCAATTTACTCGACAACAGGCAATTAATGTTGATTTGCCCAAAGCTAGCACAAGTACAGTTCCTGGTGTCACGTCCCAAAGTGGCAGTCAAATTGTCACTATTGATGCTGTCGGTAATATTTACATCGAAAAACAGCCTGTAAGACGAGACGAGTTAGCACAAAGATTAACGCAGTATCTCCAAGCAAATCCCAATGGCATTTTGGTGCTAAATGCCTCACGCACAGCAACCTACAATGATGTCATTGAGATATTGGATTTGATGCGGCAAGTCGGTGGCGATCGCGTGTCTTTGGGAATTATCCCCGGACCATCTCCAATACCTAACTTCTCACCTAATTTACCGACATCTCCTAATTTCCCTACTAATCCTGGACAAGCGCCTACACCAGTTCCGGGAATTAATCCACCAGACAATTTTAATCCCAACTTCCCCGTAAACCCCAATCAAATCCCCTCTGGACAAGGCATTAGTCCGGGAATTCCTCCAGTTATGCCCAACGAACTAGCGCCTCAAGCGCCTGCTGCACCTGAAACAAACAATTCTGTCCCTTAAACAGCAGAGAAGCAGGGAGCAGGGCAAAGAATTTTCTCCCTTGCTCCCCAATCCTTTCCTCTTGTTTGACTAAACCTAAAGATATCTAAAATAAATTTCGATTAGAGACAAATATCTGCTAATTTACAAATAATTGGTTAAGCTTCAAAAATTTCTCTATCGATAGACCTAGTGATTTACCGCCAATCACCATTCGCGTTTCAAGGCTTGTGGCATGAATATTGTGACGCTTTTAATTGTTTGGGTAGTAACATCTATCAGCTTGTTGATTATTAGTAAGCTGCCTTTGGGTGTGGAAGTTGACTCTCCACAAAAAGCCTTTTTTTCAGCAGCAGTTCTCGGTATTGTCACAGCAGTAGTGAGACCGATTTTACGCCTAATATTTGCAGTCCCAGACTTACTCACCTTTAACTTGCTATCCGGCATTTTCACATTTATGATTGCCGTTGTCTGTTTTAGTATCGCAGCTTGGTTAGTAGAGGGATTTCGCTTACGTTTTGGGATTTGGAGTGCTGTACTAGGGGCTTTTGCACTTACCATCATCAACAGCCTGGTTTACAAGTTGTTAGGAGTGTAAATAATTACTAACTCGTAGTTCGTAATTCGTAATTATTTAAGGATATAATTCCTCAACTTAATTGACGTGCATTCCATGAACCTCACCCCTACCCCTCTCCGCATCGGAGAGGGGCAAAAATCTCCCTGGTTTTCAACTAAAAATCAATGTTTCACAGCCTCTCCCCTTGCAGGGGAGAGGTTTTTTCCACTTGTCGAACTTACGTTAATTGATGGAAAAAATGAAATTTATTCCCCTCAATATTATTGAGGGGTAACAATTACGAATTACGAATTACGAATTACGAATTATCAATTACGAATCATTCTGGCTACTTGTTTAACTATTCATTAGTAGTTGGGGGAGCAACTGGAGTATTGGCTTGTTGTTGGCGCTGTTCGCGTTTTTTGCGATCAGCTGAAAGCATATCTGCCATCACGAGCAGCGCTTGAGCCATTTTCTCTAAATTAGAACTGTATAGTTCCAAATCCTTGCTGAGTTTTTCATCAGATAGATGTAAGCCAGCAGCAATGGTTTTTAATGCTTCAAGACGCTGCTTTTCATCCTTAACTAATTCTGGATCTGACTGTTCCAACAACGAGAATAAACCAACTGCAAACAAACGGCTGTACTTAAAGTTAGTATTATTGGCGATCGCTTGCAATTGTGCTTGTAAATCAGGATCTCGATCTAAATGAGTGGTTTGACTTAACCATGCAATTAAATCATTCACTGGTAAGTCTTTAGCTAAAGCTTGCAGCCGTTCAGCATCCTGTCGGTAGCGTTGCGGTTCTTGCTCTACAGCCTGACATAGAGCATTAAAAATCGATTCCCGATCTCGTTCTGGTTGGTAGCCTTGCATAAAGCGGTCAAAGGTTGTGACGACGCCCAAGGCATAAATTGGATTGTAGGTAAAATCAATATTTACTGACAGTAGATGCATTTCTACCATCAACTCTTCTACCACTCGACGATAAATCGTATTGATTGGCCGGGTGTGAAGGGAGTAAAAAGTTCGCTTTGTATCAGAAACAGTACGGACGTTATTCACAAAGAAAATGTTAAGAATGTTAAGGGCGACGTTCTTTATATTTTCTCGCTTAAAGGCTAATTTGCCAAGTTCAGGTTTCCGAATTGGTTATTGGTCATTAGTCATTGGGAAGTCACAATCTCATCCCCTTCATTCCTCTCATCCCCCCATCTCCCACTCCCCACTGACTGGGGGGTATGACCCCTCTTTACTAAAAATCCAGGCAAAAATTAGGATTAAATGTGAATGTGCATCACAATTTATGAATTTTTCGCCGCACTTAATTGCCTTAGGTAAGTACCTGGCTGGTGAATTCGATAATCGGGAACAAGCTTTGGCAGATCCTGCTTGGTATGTTCATCTGCGTCTTTGGCAAAGACCAATCAATTTGTTTACAGAAGACAGTATCACCTTGTTTGCCGAGCAAGCTAATCTTGTCAACTTAGACCGCCCTTATCGCCAGCGAATTATGCGGCTAATGCCAGGGCACGACGCTGATGCACCCTTGCAGTTACAATATTATATGCTCAAAGATCCAAGTTCATTAAGTGGTGCAGGTCGTAATCCTGCTTTACTTAACACATTGACGCTGGATCAATTAGATTTACTACCAGGCTGCATCCTGACAATTACCCAACAAACACTAGCCCACAATAGCTATAAGTTTGTGGCTACTCAACCTCCTGATACTTGTTGCAGGTTTATTTATCTGAGCCAGAGCATACAAGTTTCCCTAGGATTTGCAGCTACGGCGACAGATTTTAACAGCTACGACAAAGGAATTGACTCGGATACCGGAAAAGCAACCTGGGGCGCAATTTTAGGGCCTTATCGCTACACTAAGCGAGAACAGTATTGAACACTCAGCACTTAGCACTGTTCTAGCTAGCAATACTACGAGGTACACCTTCTAAAGCTTCTTCCTCAGTTTCAAAGATTTCAAATACTGTATCCATCATCGTGACTTCAAACACGAGTTTGGCTTCTGGATGTACATTGCAGATGCGGAAACTGCCCTTGACTTTATCAGCATCACGCATTCCAGCAACCAAAGACGTGAGTCCAGAACTATCAATAAAATTTACCTGACCGAGATTCACAACTACATGGCGGCTGAGTTTGGAAATACATTCCTGTAACTTCAGGCGAAATTGCCAAGCTGTGGTGATATCCAGGCGACCTGCTGGTGTTAAGACAATAACGGTATTGCCGTCTTGGGTTGTATAGGTTGTTTGTTCTATCTGAATCACTAAGCCTCCCCGTGGCACAATTCTAACTAAAATTTAGTCTGGGATTGGTGAGTCAAAAAATGTGATTTTTGAGTAATTTTAACTTTCTCATCACTAGAAGGGTTTCCAGAGAGAGGTTAAATTTGTTGACTCACCACTCACAAAATTATTAAGTACTGATACTTGAGATTAACAAGTAACAGCTAAAATTATCACTTTTTTTTGCTAAGTGCTTACTTTTAGTAGTTTAACTCACCAAAACGTTGCTGAGTAGCTTTTTTTAGTGCTGAGGAGCCAGTGTGGTGAAGCAGCCTCCGTCTTGGCGGTTTCCGTCAAGGGCATAACTGCGCTTATCGCCCTTAGACGTGCCCGAACATTAGTTTTGGTGAAATCCCAAGTGGAGGAGCCAGCCGCGTGGACGGGGCTGCCCGCAGAGTACGAACTGGCGTGTCATCTGGCGTTGCTAAGTAAAAACAACACCGCAGGCACTAATGACCTCAAATTCTCTTACTAGACTGTACATAGCGAGAAGTTGCCAGGAGGAACCAGTACATCAGGGTTTCTTCAGATAGTAAGTGACTCGTGCGGGTTACCCGATGTGTTAGCGTAGCTCGTCTGTAAGAGGTAACGGGTGGCATTAGTTGACCTCCAGGCAAATTGCGGTGACTTAGCACTCAGTACTTTTGAAGTTGATCCAATCTTGAGGTTTCAGGAAAGTTTCATACAACTTGGCTTCCGGAGAACCAGGTTCTGGTTTATACCCATATTCCCAGCGCACTAAGGGTGGTAAAGACATGAGAATAGATTCTGTACGTCCGTTGGTTTGCAGTCCAAAAATTGTGCCTCGGTCATAAACCAAGTTAAATTCTACGTACCTACCGCGACGGTAAAGTTGGAAATTACGTTCGCGATCGCCATATTCCATCCCCTGTCGCCGTTCGACAATTGGCACATAAGCGGGTAAAAAGGCTCTACCACAGTCTTGAACAAAAGCAAACAATTCTTCCCAAGTGCGTGGTGCTAGTTTTTCTACCTGATTACTGTAAGCAGCCGCCGCCCCATGAGGATCGGGACCACCATACAAAGCACTTTGACTGTGTTGATAATCAAAAAATAGACCACCCACACCCCGTGTCTCATTCCGATGCTTGAGGTAGAAATATTCATCACACCAGCGCTTAAACACTGGATAATACTCTGGGTGATGTTGATCGCAAGCTTGCTTCAGGGTTTGATGTAAATGTTTGGCATCTTCGGCAAAAGGGTAATAGGGTGTCAGGTCAACACCACCACCAAACCACCAGACTGGGCCAGCTTCAAAATAGCGATAATTTAAATGGACTGTAGGTACATAGGGATTACGGGGATGTAACACCATGGAAGTGCCAGTGACATAAAAGCTGTGTCCTTCTGCATCTGGTCGCTGGGCTAAAATTGAGGGCGGCAGATGATCACCCCAAACTTCAGAGAAACCTACACCTGCTTGTTCAAAGATTGCTCCATCGCGTAATATGCGCGATCGCCCACCACCTCCTTCTGGGCGTTCCCAACCATCTTCATTAAATTTACCGACACCATCCAGTTCCGCTAACCGTTGAGAAATTTCGTCTTGCAACCGTTGCATAAACTGACGCACCCTTGTCTTCGCGTCATTTGGTGGTAAGAACTTAGATGATGCTGCTTCTACAGTTGGCGTTTGAGAGTTGGTCAACATAGATTCCCGAACCTAAAATACAATTTCCAAAAAGCCACAAATTTTTCAATTGACAAATTTGTAGGCAATACGAGCCGATCACCTGGCTGAATTTGCCCAATCTGCTTTTCTCTTTCTGATCAAGGATTTACACAATTGATGTGCATGACTAGAGTTATTTTCCCTCAAATGCGTATAGGCTTGTATATTGACCGAGTTTTTTTTGCACTTCTTGATAGAAACATTGCCAGACTCTGGTGAATTAGTCTACAAACATTCTCTACCTTGAGACCTTGATGTCGTGACTAATGAGATACTGTGAGCCAGGGCAAGCCACGGTTACAGTTACTAGCAAGCAAGTGCGTAGCGAGAGGAGGATTAGGCAAATGCGAGGCTGTTTATCCAAATTCATCCACCGCAAACGTCGTCGATTTTGCGCTTCTCTGGTACGGACGTATCAAGAAATTAGTTCTGCTTCTGTAGATGAACTGTGGCTGAAGGTGGTTGACTTAACAGACGTTTCCTGGCATCCACTGCTTAAAAGTACCAACGTTCCCTATGGATTAGTACCCAAACCTGGATTAATTTACCAAGCGGTGACACGCTTTTCGCCGATTCCCATCCGGATTTTTGTGGAGCGTGTTAATCCTAAAGAAATGCTAAGTATCCGTGTATTAGCGATTCCTGGTGTCGAAGAACGAGTTACTTACCGAGTAGAATCAACAGTCTGTGGCACTTGTGTTTCGTATTCAGTCATCCTACGGGGTTGGTTATCGCCCCTCATTTGGTCATTATCTCGGCCTTATGCAGACCGTGTAGCACGTTCCTTAGTCGAGTCCGTAGAAAAAACCGCATTGCAAGCGGTGTCAGGGAAGAAAAAATCTCTTAACGATAGTTGTTTTGATTTTTAGGGCGTTGGGCATGGGGCATTGAGAAAATTCGTTCCTTTTCCCTTCATCCCCACTCCCTATTCCCTATTTCCTAAAGAAAGTTAAGATTTTAAGTAGATGATAATAAAATTTTCTTAAATTTTGTTACTGCGGTAACAGTGAAAACAGTATGTACGATGTTCTCGATTCCCAATCTGTCTTAGAAGTGTTGCGACCAGTGCAAGATCCCGAACTCCGCAAGAGTTTGGTAGAACTGAATATGATTCGCAACGTCAAAATTGACGCTGGTAAGGTTAGTTTCACTTTGGTGTTGACTACACCCGCCTGTCCCTTACGTGAGTTTATCGTTGAAGATTGCGAAAAAGCTGTTAAAAAGCTACCAGGGGTTGCAGAAGTAAGTGTAGAAGTCACAGCAGAAACACCCCAACAAAAAAGCTTGCCCGATCGCAGTGGTATTAATGGCGTTAAAAATATTTTGGCTGTTTCCAGTGGTAAAGGCGGTGTAGGTAAAAGTACGGTAGCGGTGAATGTAGCTGTGGCTTTAGCACAAACAGGAGCCAAAGTTGGGTTACTTGATGCCGATATTTATGGGCCAAATGATCCTACTATGCTGGGGCTAGCTGACGCTCAAATTGTTGTGCGTTCCACAGAAAAAGGTGAAGTTTTAGAGCCTGCTTTTAATCACGGCGTTAAGTTAGTCTCAATGGGCTTTTTGATTGACCGAGATCAGCCAGTGATCTGGCGCGGGCCTATGCTCAATGGAGTAATTCGCCAATTTCTCTATCAAGTGGAATGGGGAGAACTTGACTATTTAATCGTCGATATGCCGCCGGGAACTGGCGATGCTCAGTTAACTTTAACCCAAGCAGTACCAATGTCAGGGGCAGTAATTGTGACTACACCGCAAACTGTAGCGCTGTTAGATTCCCGCAAAGGATTGCGGATGTTCCAGCAAATGAACGTCCCTGTTTTGGGAATAGTAGAAAATATGAGCTACTTTATTCCCCCAGATATGCCAGATAAGCAGTATGACATCTTTGGTTCAGGTGGTGGTGCCAAAACAGCAGCTGAGTTGGAAGTACCTTTACTGGGTTGTATCCCACTGGAGATTTCCACAAGAGTTGGTGGTGATAGCGGTGTGCCGATAGTCGTGGCTGATCCTGATTCAGCTTCGGCAAAAGCATTAACAGCGATCGCTCTCAATATCGCTGGCAAAGTATCAGTTGCCGCCCTGACATAATCAATTTTTAATTCTTTTCTGATTCCTGGGCTGTAGCCTGGGAATACAGATTATTCGCCATCGTGAGAAGAAGCAGGGATGAGGGCGCAGGGAGCAGGGGAGCAGGGGGAGATGAGGGGGATGAAGGGGATGAGGGAGTATTTTTTCTCCATTCCCCATTCCCCATTCCCCATTCCCCATTCCCCATTCCCCAGTGTAAATACTCACACTTAAAGTCTAGAATCACACAACTATCGCACAATGTTATTCAAACGATCGCTCCCCAAAATTCGCTGGAAGTATTGGGTAAAGCCCTGGCAACAAGTAGATTGGCCACTATTTTTTCTGCCTATTGGACTCAGTATTTTTGGCGGCATTATGATTCTCAGTACGGAACTGACGCAGCCAGTTACTGATTGGTGGTGGCACTGGCTAGTAGCTGGTATTGGGGGTTTGATAGCGTTGTTTTTAGCTCGCATCCATTACGAAAATCTCATTCAATGGCATTGGATAACTTACTCACTGACCAACCTCAGCCTGGTTGCCGTGATGATCATTGGCACTAGCGCTAAAGGAGCACAGCGATGGATTCCTATCGGTGGTTTTAATGTGCAACCTTCAGAATTTGCCAAAATAGGGATAATTATCACCTTAGCGGCTTTATTACACAGGCGTACAGCTTCCAGTCTCGACAGTGTGTTCCGCGCTCTTTTAATTACTGCTGTTCCTTGGGCATTGATATTTTTACAGCCAGATTTGGCAACATCACTAGTATTTGCGGCGATCACCTTAGGGATGCTGTACTGGGCAAATGCTAATCCTGGCTGGCTGATATTGATGGTTTCTCCTGTGATTTCAGCCATTCTTTTTAGTATAAGCTGGCCCTTACCAGAGCCGATCATTTTATTTAAAGAACTATCTTTTGGACCTTTAGGGTTAGTTTGGGTAGGGGCTATGGGTATTTTGGCTTGGCAAACTCTTCCTTGGCGTCGCTTTGCCCTCAATGGTATAGGTGCATCGGTTGTCAATTTCATGGGTGGCGAACTAGGTGTTTTTGCCTGGAATCATATATTGAAAGAGTATCAAAAAGACAGGCTGAGTGTATTTATTAATCCCGACCACGATCCATTAGGCGCAGGCTATCACCTCATCCAATCTCGCATCGCTATTGGTGCTGGTGAAGTTTGGGGATGGGGTCTGTTCAAAGGGCCAATGACACAACTGAATTTCGTGCCAGAACAGCATACAGACTTCATTTTCTCCGCAGTGGGCGAAGAATTCGGTTTTGTTGGTTGTTTGGTAGTATTGTTTGTCTTCTGCTTGATTTGCTTTCGTCTGCTGCATGTAGCTCAAAACGCCAAGGACAATTTTGGCTCGTTATTAGCTATTGGTGTGTTGTCAATGATTGTGTTTCAGTTAATTATTAACGTAGGTATGACTGTTGGTTTAGCACCTGTAGCCGGAATTCCTCTGCCTTGGATGAGTTATGGTCGTTCAGCCATGCTTACCAATTTCATTGCTTTAGGAATAGTAGAATCGGTAGCAAATTTTCGGCAACGACAGAAGTATTATTTATGAGGGAATAGGGAACAGAGAACAGGGAATAGAGAGGAATTTATGATCAGCATTACTCTCTTGCCTGTTGCCCCTTACCTGTTCCCCTTTATAAGCTATTAGCAGTCAACAAGCGAGGGTAAACATCATGATTCTGCCTGGAGCAACTGTTCGCGTCAAAAATCCCGCCGATATCTATTATCTCTATGAAGGACTTGTGCAACGGGTGAGTGATGGTAAGGTAGCTGTGCTATTTGAAGGTGGTAACTGGGATAAATTGATTACCTTTCTACCATCAGAATTGGAACTTGTAGAACTCACAGCAGGACGTAAAAAAGGGAAATAGATTTTATTTAGTTAAGAGTTAGGATAATTCCTAACTCAGCACTCAGCACTCAGCACTCAGCACTCTCATGCGTCTTCCTTTACCACAGTTTGCTACTGGCGATCGCCACCCCAATCATATTGCCGAGGTGATAGAGACTACTTCTACTGAATTTCTGGCACAGTGTTTGGAACCGGAAGATTTGAGTTTTCCTCCCATGCCACCTTTTGGGAGTTGGGTCTGTTCTGTGGATGAAGAATCAGGTAATCAGATTTATGCTGTGGTATATCATGCTACAACTATGCCCATAGATTCTGTGCATCGGGCTGTGGCGCTGGGGTTGTCATTGCCAGATTTACGTGAGGAACAACCCCAGATATTCGCCATGCTCAAAACTGAATTTCGGGCGGCGATCGTCGGATTTGAGCAACCATCCCCTACTCTAGGTTATAACCGAGGGGTATATCAGTATCTACCACCGCGTCCTCCGCAAATTCATCAAGCTGTTTATCGATGTGAGCCAGAAGCAATCATTAAATTCTCTGAGGAACTAGATTTTTTGCGGACATTACTGTCTGTTAACAGTGCGCCAGTAGAGTCATTAGCCGCAGCCGCCATCCGCGAGGTATACCAATTACGCAAAGCCGACCGAGAATGGTTAATTAAAGCTGGGCGAACTCTCAGCGTGTTGTTAAAAGACGACTACGATCGCTTGCGGTTCATTTTGAGTCAAATCCATCCTTAGGTAGTTAGTTCCTCAACAATTACCTAGGTAGTGTAGATTAAGATTTTTTATATTTCGTCAGGGTAGCTTTTACATTGATTATTCATTGTTTGGGCGATTGCACTCCAGGCGATCGCAGCTGCACTGTTGCCCTTTAAAGTCCAACCTATGGAACTAACATCACAAGTTCTTGCTCTGGAACCAACTTCCCAAGTTCTCGGCAAAGAACCAATTGTGACCTTTGCTGTGTTGCTGGTGGTCATTTTAGTAGTACCCATTCTCTTTGAGCGGCTGAGACTACCAGGATTAGTGGGTTTGGTATTCTCTGGGGTCGTACTGGGGCCATCAGGCTGGAATCTATTCCATCCAGAATCGCCGATAATTAGCCTGCTAGCGGACATTGGTTTGATTTACTTGATGTTTGTAGCAGGATTAGAAGTAGAAATCAAGGACTTCCGTCGCCGGAGAAAACGCTCCTTAGGATTTGGCAGCTTTACTTTTATAGTTCCTCTGGTGATGGGAACTTTATTAGGGCGAATTTTGGGCTGGGAATGGAATACTTCGATTTTAATTGGCTCTTTGTTAGCTTCCTACACTCTTTTGGCATATCCCATTATCAGTCGTCTGGGAGTGGTCAATAATGAAGCTGTGATCGCCACTATGGGAGCGACAATCTTTACCAATCTCGGCGCACTTCTGGTATTAGCCGTTTGTGTAGCCACTAGTTATGCGGGAGCTTTTAGCTTGCCTCAACTACTCACTTTATTGAGTTGGTTGAGTATTTACTCCATGATGATTTTGGTAGGTTTTGATTGGGCAGGTAAAGAATTTTTTCGCCGCTCAGGAGACGACGAAGGCAATAAATTTTTGTTTGTGTTGCTTACCGTGTTTCTTTCGGTTGTGGGCGCTCAATTCATGGGAGTAGAAAAAATTGTCGGCGCTTTTTTAGCAGGTTTAGCAGTCAATGAAGCGGTTGGTGAAGGGCCAGTCAAAGAAAAGGTCGTATTTGTTGGCAGTGTCCTATTTATTCCCATTTTCTTTGTTTATTTTGGCTTGCTGATTGATCTGCCTGGTTTTTTTACCAGTATTTACACCCTTAAGTTATCGCTGTTGATTGTAGTTGGTTTAATTGCCAGCAAATTCATCGCTGCTTTGTTAACAAAATTTGTTTACTGCTACAACTGGCAGGAAATGCTGACCATGTGGTCGTTATCAATGCCGCAAATGGGTACTACTTTAGCAGCAACTTTAGTAGGATATCGGGCTGAATTGCTATCACTAGAGGTGTTAAATAGTGTCGTTATTCTAATGCTCGTGACCTCAACTTTAGCACCACTGCTCACCAGTCGGGTAGCCATTACGTTAACTTCTACAGCAGTTACAGAAACAAATTCCCCAACTTTAACTGACCAAAAAACAGCACAAAAGCATAATCCTTTAACCATAGTCGTACCTGTCTACAATCCTCAAACTCAGCAGTATTTGATTGAAATGGCGGCACTATTAGCACATCAAGCACATGGCACAATTGTGCCATTAGCGATCGCTACTGCTGCGGCTCACATGGATGCACCACAGTTAGAGGCTTCTCTGCGACGTAGTGAGCGGTTACTAGCAAAAGCTACAGCACAAAGTCGAGTTTTGGGAGTAGAAGCAGAACCATTGCTGCGAATTGATGATGCCTTTGCGCCGGGAATTAGCAGGGCGGCGCGCGAACAAAAGGCGAGTTTAATTGTCATGGGTTGGGGTAAACGCACTGGATTGAGAGCGCGTTTGTTTGGCAATGTGATTGATAACGTACTTTGGGCATCCCACTGTCCAGTGGCGGTGACACGTCTGATGGACTCACCGAAAAAAATTCAACGCATCTTAGTCCCATGGGAAAATTTAACCGCATCAACATTGCAACCTGTACAATTTGCCCAAATGCTGGCAGAGGCCAATCAAGCCCAAGTGACTGTGCTAAATGTGTGCGATCGCCGCACCAGTTCCAGTAAAATCGCTGCCAGGCGATCACACCTCACCCAAATGATGTCTCAATTAGCTGTGTCCAATCCCCCAGAAATTCAAATCATCGCTCATGAAAATGTTGCCCAAGCAATTTTGCAAGCAGCGCGTTTATACGATTTAGTAGTATTACCATTTATCCGTAACCGTACTAGTCCTGGTGGTTTAGCTATTAGTGATGTGACAACTCAGTTAGCCGGACAACTTACTTGCTCTATTGTCATGCTGGGAGAACCACAACGCCCCCAAACAGGAATTTTACTCACAGAAATTTCCAGCCCGACAACTGCGATGTAATCGCCAAGACTTTATCATAATCCTTGGTTTTTTAACTCATAACGGCTTTGAAGTTCACTGTAAAAAAACTTTATATTGTTAAAGATTTGATGAATTCTAGGTTAAAGCAAGACAATCATCAGGGGATGTTTGGTATTTTGCTAGATGAATTGTTAAAAATTTAATTTAAAATTCACAAATCGTATATGTAAGGAAATTTCTGCTAAGATGCCAACTTTGAATTCCAAAATGCATTCTCAGTTAGCTCTGTTCGTCCTGTATTTTTGTATTTAGGCTGGGTAATCTAACAATATGTTAAAGAGCAACTAGCAATATCTATAAATTAACTGGGAAACTATGAGAATTTTGGTGACGGGCGGTGCTGGGTTTATTGGTTCCCATCTTATTGACCGACTACTACCCGCAGGGCATGAGGTAATTTGCTTAGATAACTTTTACACAGGTGACAAACGCAATATCCTCAAATGGATGAATCATCCCTACTTTGAACTGATTCGCCACGACATCACAGAGCCAATTCGGTTAGAAGTGGATCAAATTTATCATCTAGCTTGTCCAGCTTCTCCAGTACATTACCAGTACAATCCAGTGAAAACCGTGAAAACTAACGTCATGGGGACACTGAATATGTTGGGGTTAGCCAAACGTGTCAAAGCTAGGTTTTTTTTGGCCTCAACTAGTGAAGTCTACGGAGATCCAGAAGTTCATCCCCAAACCGAAGAGTATAGGGGTAGCGTTAATCCCATTGGCATCCGGTCATGCTACGACGAAGGTAAAAGAATTGCGGAAACTTTGTCATTTGATTACTACAGACAAAATAAAGTCGATATTCGTGTTGCTCGGATTTTCAACACTTATGGCCCCAGGATGTTAGAAAACGATGGCCGGGTGGTGAGCAACTTTATAGTTCAAGCCTTGCAGGGTAATCCTTTAACTGTGTACGGTGATGGTTCACAAACGCGAAGCTTCTGTTACGTTTCTGATTTGGTAGAAGGTTTTATCCGCTTGATGAATGGCGACTATGTTGGCCCAGTGAATTTAGGCAATCCTGGTGAATATACGATTTTAGAATTGGCAAAAGCTGTGCAAAACATGGTGAACCCAGACGCACAGATTAAATTTGAACCACTACCATCTGATGATCCCCGTCGTCGCCAACCTGATATCACCAAAGCAAAAACCTTGTTAAATTGGGAACCTACCGTTCCGCTACAAGAGGGGTTAAAACTAACAGTAGAAGATTTCCGCGATCGCGTTTTCCGCACTGCCGCAGGCAATGGCGTTCAAAGCGATACTTAAATTTTAGGTTCTGGAGTAGCGCTAAATGCCGCTCTGAACCTAGTGCAGGCTTACCTCATTAGTAGTCTGTACTCTAGTTGCTGGTTTTACCAGTAATCTTTAAGTGACATAATTGACAACTTCTTTATGAAGACTAACCCCAAAAAAGCGAGGAGTTAAACTAAATGCGTGTTTGCGTAATTGGTACTGGTTACGTTGGTTTGGTTACAGGCGCTTGCTTGGCTCACATTGGGCATGATGTAATTTGCGTAGATAACAACGAAGAAAAAGTTAAGTTAATGAAATCTGGGCAGTCCCCTATTTTTGAGCCGGGACTCTCAGAGATTATGCAGTCTGCCATTCAAGTAGGAAAAATTCAGTTCACTACTGATCTCGCTGCTGGGGTTGCTCACGGGGAAATTCTGTTTATTGCTGTGGGAACACCACCTTTGCCCACAGGAGAAAGTGACACCCGCTATGTCGAAGCCGTAGCTCGTGGTATCGGGGCAAATCTCAACGGCGGTTACAAAGTGATTGTCAATAAATCTACAGTCCCCATTGGTTCCGGTGACTGGGTACGGATGATTGTTTTGGATGGGATTGCTGAGCGTCAGAAAACACTCGTACCCGCAGGTGGAGCGTCGATTGAAGAAAAATTGCCTGAGGTTGTCGCCCAGTTTGATGTTGTCAGCAATCCAGAATTCTTGCGCGAAGGTTCGGCTGTATACGACACCTTTAACCCCGATCGCATCGTCTTGGGCGGCAATAGTCAAAAAGCGATCGCCTTAATGCAAGAACTGTATGCCCCAATTGTGGAGCGCCAGTACGCTGCCGATCAAACTTTACCTCCAGTGCCAATACTGGCAACAGACCTCAGTTCCGCAGAAATGATCAAATACGCAGCTAACGCTTTCTTGGCAACCAAGATTAGTTTTATTAACGAAGTTGCTAACATTTGCGATCGCGTCGGTGCTGATGTTACTCAAGTAGCTAAGGGTATCGGTCTAGACTCCCGCATTGGTAACAAGTTCTTAAACGCTGGTATTGGTTGGGGTGGTTCCTGCTTCCCCAAAGATGTCGCTGCACTGATTCACACTGCTGATGATTATGGCTACGAAGCCCAGCTCATGAAAGCAGCTGTGACTGTTAATGAACGCCAGCGCTTGATTGCTTTAGAAAAACTCCAACAAGCCCTGAAAATTCTCAAAGGCAAAACGGTGGGACTACTGGGTTTGACCTTCAAGCCCGATACTGATGATATGCGTGATGCTCCAGCACTCAACCTGATTGAGCAGCTGAACCGCCTGGGAGCCAAAGTTAAAGCCTACGACCCCATTGTTTCTCAGACAGGTCTGCGTCATGGTCTTTCTGGTGTGTTAGTAGAAACTGATGCTGAGAGGCTGGCCGATGGCTGTGACGCGTTAGTATTGGTAACTGAATGGGAGCAGTTCAGCAACTTGGATTATGCCAAGATGGCAAAGTTGATGCTCCACCCCGTGATCATCGATGGTCGCAACTTCCTCGACCCTGAAAGTATGGTGAGGGCTGGTTTCCAATATGTAGGTGTTGGACGATAGGAAAATTAAAAATAGAGAATTAAAAAGTAAAAAATTAGTAGAGTACTTTTTAATTTCCACACCGAGTCATAATACCGCCGAGAAATTTCTCGGCGGTATTTCATTTGAAGGTTTTTGGTACTACCAGTTTAAGGTTTGCGAGGAATACGTTCAATTTCCGCATATCCACTGAAAATCAATGTTTTTCCTTCAGTTTCTAAACGATTCAGCCGCATTTTCACACCATCAAGGTCAAAGCGATCCAAATCAACCATATTATCTAAAATTTCCGCCAGTGCTAAACTCAATGCTTGAGATATTTCCCGTTGATTTTCTGGTACTAAGTCAAGCTCAATTTTGGGATCTTTAAAAGAAATCCGCCGCCGCCGTTCAACGGCTACAGTCATGATCATGCTCAGTGGTACGAGTTCGCCATTATCTAAATCTGCCTTGGCCAAGATCCGCAAACGATTTTCTGCTAATAGTTCTACTTGAATATCAGTAAAAGAGACTGGCTTACCGCCAGATAGTGCCGTCAAGGCAGGTACAGAAAGGTTAACCAGATGCTGTGTTACCAGTTTGGACTGGAAGGCTTGATTAATTCCTGCTTCTGATAAGATTACTTGAGCGATCGCTTGGGTGGGTTGCTTGAGATTCAACTTGCCACTGAGAACCGCGCCGAAGTCAATGGCAACGGCATTAGTTTCAAAGGACATTTGCTCTACCCAGAAATCTTTGCGAATCACCAAGCCACGACCGCTCATTTTGAAGCTATCTATGCTGCCTTGCAACAGTTTGCTGGAGGGATAGCAGCGTACAAAGACTTCTACTGACTCGCTTTGGGTAAACAAGTGGCGAATCGTTTGGCTGGCGACTGTGTTAAGCATCCGCTCTCCCCAGTCTGTGCCTTTAGGATCTGTTAAACCAGTAAGTCCGCCGAACATGTAGTTTTGGGTCTCTAGAAGTTCTTTATACTTTTGTAACAAACTGTGAAGAATACAGCAAGCGATCTCTCCATTCTTTTTGCCATTCTCGAAATTTCTGTGATTAACCCTGGCGTAGGATGGCGCTAACTCAGCACGCCCCAGTGTCTTTTTGTCAACTATTGCTTGTTAAAATAGACAATTATTGGTTGTTGTCAAAATGACTGAGCAACGTAATACTGACACTCAGCAATTTAAGGAACCGACTGATAGTGTAAAAACTAAGTCGAGTGATAGTGCTTGGTCAAATCGGATTGCTGGCATCTGGAATCAAGCTACAACAGGTCTGGTGAAGCTCGTACCCGTAGAGCAAGTGACACAGACCATTATCCAGTGGTTTAGCGTCAGCGAAGATGAGGTTGCAGAGATTTTGGCAACAGTTCGAGCAGAACTGCCAACCACAGAAGCCTTGCTTATTGGTAAACCCCAAGCTGGTAAAAGTTCAATTGTCCGAGGACTGACGGGAGTTTCTGCTGAGATTATTGGTCAGGGATTTCGTCCACATACACAATATACCGAGCGTTATGCTTATCCTTCTCATGATCTGCCGTTGCTTATTTTCACGGATACAGTAGGGCTGGGAGATGTAAATCAAGATACTCAAATAGTGATTAACGAGCTAATTGGGGATCTACAACAGTCGCACCGCCGCGCCAGAGTCTTGATTCTGACAGTCAAAATCAATGACTTCGCAACTGATACACTGCGACAAATTACTCAGCAACTACGTCAGCAGTATCCAGACATTCCCTGCTTGCTGGCGGTTACCTGCTTACATGAAATTTATCCTCCTAGTACCGCCGATCATCCTGAATATCCGCCAGATTATGAGGAAATTAACCGAGCCTTCGCGGCAATTGAGCAAGCTTTTGCAGGACTTTTTGATCGCTCCATTCTCATCGACTTCACGTTGGAGGAAGATGGCTACAATCCTGTATTTTATGGCTTGGAAGCATTAAGAGATACTTTAGCAGACCTACTACCAGAAGCCGAATCCCGGGCAATTTATCAATTATTAGATGATGTAGCTGGTCAGCAACTTGGTAATATTTACCGAGATGCTGGACGCCGTTATATTTTGCCATTTGCGATTATGGCGGCAGCCCTCGCAGCTGTACCTCTGCCATTGGCGACGATGCCTGTTCTCACTTCCTTGCAAGTATCGATGGTCAGTCTGCTAGGAAAATTGTATGGGCAGACGCTGACTCCATCTCAAGCAGGAGGTATTGTTAGTACGATCGCTGGGGGTTTTTTAGCTCAGGCGATCGCCCGCGAGTTAATCAAATTTGTACCGGGTTTCGGCAGTGTAATTGCTGCATCTTGGGCAGCTGCCTACACTTGGGCATTGGGGGAAGGTGCTTGTGTTTATTTTGGTGACTTGATGGGAGGTAAGAAACCTGATCCTCAGAAAATTCAGGCAGTGATGAAAGAAGCGTTTCAGAGGGCGCAAGCAATGTTTAAAGGCATCAACGGTTGAGATTAAAACACAGAAGATTTATTTTCTATTGCCTGAACAAATGCCTCAAATTGACCTTCAGGTGTCCATTGGATAGCGCCATCTTCTCTTGTCGAAAATAGTTTCGTCTGGTTTTTACTCAGTTCAGATAAAGTTTTTGGGTCAAGATTGCCAGAAGAGGCGATCGCCACCTGTGGTTGCAGTATCTGTACTAAATCTTTCAAAGACTGAGGGCTACACCACAGTACTTGAGGGCGGAGCAAGCTTCCTGTCTTCACTAGCTGTTCCACTTCTCTGGACTTGACATTACCTATAAGTAGCCAATTTTGTCCTTGAATTTGCAATTGTAAAATCGGCAGTTGCTCATTAATTAACTGGGCAACTACTGAACTAATATTCACTGTTTGACCAGGTGTTAAAGGTTGGTAAATGCCTTTTTGTCTTTGGATTTCCTGTTGTATTGCCTGAGTAGCAATAGTAATATTTTGATTTGCAGAATATTCATAAAAATTTTTGATCGGTAGACTTTGGAGAACTTCCAACCAAGCACTACTATCATTATCTGGAAAATTACTCGCGATCGCCCAATCTATTTGATTCACACCTTGCTGTTGTAAAAACGGTAAAATAGTGAAGCGTCCTGTACCTTCATCTCCACTATTAATTAAGGTCACTGTACCTCGGTCTTGAATAACTACAACTGGTTCTGTACCTGCTGCTAAGACTGTAATTCTAAATAATGTATTTGCAGAATGCCAAACTGGAATCAGTACCAAACCAATGGCAACTAAACTAGCAAACCACCACCGTTTCTGCCACCAACGCACCAGCCACACCAATATAATTAATGTATAAATCGCTAGTAACTGCCCAACAGATATACTACCCACAGCAATAGAATTACCTGGCAAATTACTAAATAATTCGACTAATTTAATTAGCCAATCAGTAGGGTAATGCAATAATCCAGCTAAAGTACTGCCAGCCGCAGGCCAAATTAAAGCTGCTATGGCGCTGGTAATTGCACCTATACTAATCATCGAAATCAAGGGTGTGCTAATGATATTCAGTAGCAAACTATAAGCAGGTACAACCCCAAATACGAAAAGTTGCAGGGGTAAAGTCCAAATTGTGGCCGCAAGGGGGACAGCAATTACAGACGCGATCGCAGGTGGTAACCAATCGCAGCGTTTCACAAGTGCGGGTACTGTAACAATTAATCCTAATGTTGCTAAAAAACTCAGTTGAAAGCCTAAATCTCCAATCCATAAAGGATTAAATAACAATAATAGAGTTGCTGCTAATAGCAATGAGCCAAATTGTTTAACCTTTCTCTTTAATACCAAACCAACTAATACCGCAAAACCCATAATTACGGCTCGCAGTACCGAAGGTTGGAACCCTGTTAAACTCAGGAAAATAATTAAACCCAAACAGCCTAAAGTAAATTGTGTTCCTTTGGTGGTACGCCTTGTCAACTGTAATATCAAACCCAAAATCAAGGAAGTTTGAAAGCCTGAAGCTGCCAAAGTATGAGCTAATCCTGCTTTAACAAATAAATCGCGGATATCGTAAGGTAAATCAACCGCTTTGCTACCCAAAACCATTGCACTGACAAGCGGCCCTTCTGGAACACCCAGCCAACGAACTTGCGATCGCACAATGCGCTCCCGAATTTGCCACCATCCCCACTGACGTTCTTCATACTGATCGAGAATACTTATCTGTCTTCCCGTCAAACCAGCAAATGTTCCTTGTTGCTTGAGAAATTTCTGAAAATCAAAAGCTCCAGGATTTGCTGCTGCTTTCGGTTTATATAAGACTCCAGTTACATCAATTTGTTGACCAGGATATAACCCAGTAGCCTGAAGTAAAGGTACAGTCACATACAATTTACCTGTGACTCCTTTCGAGACATCCGCCGGGCTTTTGTCGTTTTTCACTTGATCCAGTTGAGTTGCATTTAACCAAAACTGTCCTCTTTGGCTGCGAGTTAAGCGGGGATTACTCGCCACTTCACCACGAACAATCACCAGTTGTTCTTGAGTACTCTGATTTCTAGCAGCAACAAATGTACTGATGTCTTTCTCTCCCGGTTGCGGTACTCGCCACTGAAAATACACAGTTGCTAACAACCCTACTAACCCAGCCGCTAGCCACACTCGAGGGTGGGGAGCAGTTTGCCAGATGTTAGGTACTACCTTGGTTTTACTTCCAGAATTCTCTAGTTTCTGAGCAAGTTGTCGTGTTCTGGTGTAGCGTCTTCTCAACAGAAATGCTGCCGTTATCCCCAAGACGAGAATCCAAAGGCCACCCCAAGGAACTGTCGCTAACAATAATCCTAAAATGTAGCCAAGACAAATAATTACACCAGTTGTCTGAATCATTAAGTAACTCGTCAATACACCTGCTTGTTTGTAGTCATACCATTTCTTGATGAAGATGGCATTGAGCCAAAACATTTTAACCTATGGCTAATAGCAAAAGTTTTCCTTAGAAGACTCAACTCCTTTGAGCGCATAGTTCTCAATCCACTTCAAAAGTAATCAATCTCACCAAGTACTACAACAATTTGACTGGGGTGAATCATGTCTCCTTTCGCGACACGGAAGGGGACAACTTAGGGTTGATTGGCAAGCTATATTTTGTTATGTCCAAAGTGATAAACTACGTGAATATAAGCTATTACTTAAGTCTAAACTAAAACATTCCCTCGGTATGAAGTTTATCATGATTAGGGTACAGAAAATTAAAAATGTAATTAAGAATCATCTAAGTAGCCATCATGAACTACATACACTAGAACGAATGAAAAAGAGCTAGTTTTTCAAGTTAGGTAGAAATAAATTAAGCTTTGATCGTGTAATTATGTTCACCATTGGTGATTATGTGCTAAATCAACAAACAGGACATCTGGGGAAAGTCATCGGTTACGGACATCAAATCATTAATAATATCCAAACCATAACTCTGAAAGTTTTAGTAGCGGAAACTGTCAATTCCCAAAAGAGACAATTTGTAGTAGAAGATAAAATTTCAGCCTGGAATCGGTGGTCTGTAGTTTAAAATTTACACTTTAATCATTCATTACTCAAACTTAATTCAACTAGGTTGTTTATGGTGCAAGACATTCTTTTTTGTCTAAAAGAAGCTGCTGTATATTTTATATTTAAAAAATATTCACCCCCTCAAAATCCTGATGAATGTTTCGTCAATGTTCCCTGTGGCTGTGCCAATCCAGGAAAAGAGCTTAAGTGTGAAGACTGTCCTTATCTTGAAGCCTGCTTGTCTAGTTACAAACTAAGTCATCAACCACCTCATAACTTAAAAAAAGTTCTGAGGAGTCAGCATTGAAAACGGGTTTTCCTGCACAGGTAACTGGCGGTATTGAATAATGGCGCTGGCAGAAAACACCAAGTTGGTATTTAAGGCTGGTTGAGGAATTTCACATACACGCGATCGCAGCGTGTTGTTTCGACTCCCGTTGCTGGTTTGTAACCGTTGCTTTCATACAACTTGACTGCTTCCACCAAAACACTGGCAGTTTCAATCCAAATTTGCTGAAAACCACGAGCAGCGATCGCGGCTTCTAACTGTTGTAATAAATACTTTCCTAATCCTAAACCCCTAACGCTTGATAAAAGATACATTTTGCGAATTTCTACAGCTTTTTTACCACGTTTGATCGGGTAGTATGCCCCAGTACCTACTAACTGGCTTTGGTGTTCAATTACCCAAAACTCGCCACCAGTTGCTAGGTAAAATTCTTCTACTTGCAGCACATCTTTGTCTGCGCCATTGGGTTCCCAACCCAGACCATATTCTGATAAAACGTAACTGATGACAGAAGCGGCTCTGGTGCGATCGCTCATCTCCCAGTTACGAATCAAAAAATCTTGATAATAGTTGTTCATTACCATTTCCGGGTCAGGTTTGCACAGAAAATTTTTCTGGTTCTATATCCCAATTTACCCAGTTAATAGCTTTTCTGGCAGATTTGATTTCAGGTGACCCTCTCAAAAGGCAGAGGACAGAGGGCAGTTCCGATGAAACGAGTTTCACAGCCAAGTATGAAAGAGAGACTAGAAGCTAGAGACTGGAATTTTTACTCAGCACTCAGTACTCCCCTTCGACTTCGCTCAGGACAAGCGCACTCAGCACTTTCAAGTCAGAAGAAAAGAAGTATTAATAAAAACTTTAGTTGTGGGTCTAAAGCCCACTAAGTAAGTTGGCGGGAATAAATTTAACTATGTGAAGCAATGTAAAATTATCATAATTTAGCTCGTAGTAAGGGCTACCCTACGGGTTCTGCGAAGCAGTACAGCCCTTAATTCAGGACTAAAGTCCCGACTACAAACCTTTAATTATTTACGCCGTCCTACTTAGTATAAAAAGATTTGTGTCGAGCGGCAAGTGCCACGAGACACAAGGTGTCCTTACTTCAATCCCACGTTTAAAAACGTGGGTTCCCTTCTGCCTTCTGCCTCCTGCCTTCTGCCTTCTGAATTGACAACTGCTTGGCAGCACAAATAGAACAGACATGCCAGCGCTGGAGTTCACCGGGTGGGGTGGGACATTGGCATTGAGGACAAAGAGGTAAATTATGCGATCGCGCTTGCATTGTCTTTGCCCAAGATCCAAAAGCAGTATTCGCGTTGTTAATATGGGGCGTAACATCACGGCGGAAGCTATTGACATCACCTAGATAACTGGGATGTTCTTGTGGCAAAACCGTTGGTTGCTGTTCCACCTGGGGAGGAAGTTGCCAACTAGCAGTAGAGAAGCGAATATCTGCCAAAGGCTTGGGCAGCTTTTGATTTAACTTGAAAAGCAGGGTCTGGCGTCCAAAAGTCATGTTTTGCGCCCAAGCAGCGCTAGAAGTTGCCACCCATAAAACATTACGTTGAATTGACAATGGTCGCGTATGGGCAGCCACCACTGAACCGACAACTTCTGGCCAAATCTGGAGTAACTGCTGAAATGGTTGTTCTTGCCATTTAGCCTGCTGTTCCAAAACGCCTAAAATATCATTAACTGATTTCAACGACATTTTTGCAAGTGCTGAGTGCTGAGTGTAAGCAAAAAGACTTTTGCGGGTGTATAAGTATCAAATAATTTTCGCTAGTATTGGCTCAAATGTATCCAAAGTTAATCCAGTAGTCTAGGTTTGAGGCAGAGAGGTAATGAGTCAAAATCCGATAGATTCCGGTACTCAATCATCTAAAGTATCTGGGTTAAAACCAGAATTAGCGGCAGCACTGGCGAGTTTAGAAGTGCCGCTAGACCAAGAGTTAGCCCGATACCGACGCACACGCATAGGCGTGAGGATGCCAAATCAATCCCGTATGGGAAGTTACATCGGTAATCAATCTCAGGATTTGATGGATGCTACTGCAACAGATGGTCAAACTCCGTTATCTGTTGCAGAAATTAATACTAATACTACTCCGGCATTTATACTTAATGAAACTCCTCAGGAGCATCCAGCACCACCCACTGCAACAACAGAGGCAGTTAATTCTTTCAACGTACCCACCAATACTGAGTCTAACAAAACACAAAAGCCCTCATCAAACGCTCAAAGTAGCATTGTGCCTACAGTCGTTAATGCTCATCAAAGTGAAAATCTCGCCCAAGCAAACGACACCTCACAGCCAGATGACTACTTGGAATCGAGTGAAGCACTACTGCGAAGTCTGACAGATGAACAAACACAAACAGAGAAGCCCAGCAATGCCAATGAGACTCTGTTATCTCCTCTGGGTATCGGTTCGATGTTGCTGCTATTATTGGCAAGCCTGACCCTGGGTTACGTGGTGTTTAATCCTAATTCTCAAGGCTGGTCTCAGTTTAATTTAGCAAGACTGTTTCCCAGCAATTCATCTCCCGATGGGGAAAATATTGAGCAAGTGGGAAGTAATACCCAACCTCAGGTCAAGCCAGAACTCACACCCATACCTAAGTATCCCAATTTAGCTGCTAAAGAATTTCCTGAGGTGAGAGACCCGACAGATGTAGTTGGTTTACAACCCAAGGTTCAACCAATACCCAGTCCGATAATTACCCCATCACCCATAATTCCTCCAGTTGTCAACTCATTACCACAATCACAGCCCTTACCTCCCCTAGATTCGCCTTCACCTGCAACAGTACAACCCTCACCCCAGGCGACGACAACTCCACCAAATGTTAATGCCCAAATCACACCAGCAGCAGATGGGTTTTATCATATAGTGACAGACAATCAAGGCGATCGCGCTCTCGCCACTGCCCAAAAAGTAGTTGCCGATGCTTATTTATCACCTGGAAAAACTTTGATTTATCTGGGTGCAGTGAAGACGCAAGCAGAAGCACAGCAAAAGGTGCAACAGCTACAAGCAAAGGGAATCAAAGCGAGGATTCAGCAGCCATGAGTTGCAAAAATCTAAGATAGGATGAGAAAAACAGCTAAAAAAATGCTCTACCTGTTGACTAGCAAACATCAAAAATTAATGAAGAGTACTGATTTGTATTTCACTCAGCACTCAGCGCTCCCCTTCGACTTCGCTCAGGGCAAGCGCACTCAGCACTGAGTAAGGTAAATGGAGAGCCGACATGGAACTGATCAAGCGTATCCTGCGGATAATTCGCGCTAACCTCAATAGTTTAATAGGCAGTGCAGAAGATCCTGAAAAGATTTTAGAACAAGCCGTGCTGGAGATGCAGGAAAACTTAGTGCGATTACGACAGGGGGTAGCGCAAGCGATCGCTACCCAAAAACGCACTGAACGGCAAGCAGGGGCTGCTCAATCAACAGCAGAAGAATGGTATCGCCGCGCTCAACTGGCACTACAACAAGGTAATGAACCTCTAGCACGGGAAGCTTTGACAAAACGCAAAGCCTATCAAGAAACTGCCACAGCCTTATCTAGTCAAATAGAACAGCAAAACGATGTGGTAGCTAGGCTGAAAAAAGATATGCGATCGCTAGAGTTAAAAATATCCGAGGCAAAAACTAAAAAAGATATGTATATTGCCCGCGCCCGTTCGGCAGAGGCTTCTTATCGACTGCAAGAAATGCTTGATAGTACTTCTGCTACGAGCAGTCTCAATGCTTTTGAGCGCATGGAAGACAAAGTTTTGCAAATCGAAGCGCAGTCAGAAGCGATCGCTCAACTTGGTAGCGACGACCTGCAAAAACAATTTGAAACTCTAGAATCGGCTAATGATATCGATACGGAACTAGCAGCTATGAAAGTGCAGGTTTTAAATGAAGGAGGAAACACACAGCAACAAAAGTTACCCGAAAGTTAAAAGCTTGGCAGATTGGGCAATTACCACAGCTAGGATATATAACAGGGAACAGGCGGGAAAATCTCTTGGTGTCTGGGTTTGATGATTATATGTCCTAAATTACGTGGCAACTACTATATCTGAAAAATTAATGGGTGTCGGGAGGTACCGAACCAAACTGGAAAGATTACATTGAAATAGGAAGCTATTAAATAGTAAAAAAGCGAACTGTTCAACAAAGCGCGTAAACTCCAAAAGGAAAAACAAAATTATGGGATTATTTGATCGTATTAGACGAGTAGTCAGTGCTAACCTCAACGACTTGGTGAATAAAGCTGAAGATCCCGAAAAAATGCTAGAGCAAGCCATCCTGGAAATGCAGGAAGACTTGGTACAGTTGCGTCAGGGAGTAGCTCAGGCGATCGCTGCCCAAAAACGGACAGAAAAACAATACAATGATGCCCAAAATGAAATCAATAAGTGGCAACGCAATGCCCAATTAGCGCTGCAAAAAGGTGATGAAAACCTAGCAAGGCAAGCCCTAGAACGTAAAAAGACTTTTACTGATACTAGCGTCGCCCTGAAAACTAGCTTAGATCAGCAATCAACTCAAGTTGAAACCCTCAAACGCAACTTAATTCAGCTAGAAAGCAAGATTTCTGAGGCTAAAACCAAAAAAGAAATGCTCAAAGCTCGAATTACCACCGCCAAAGCCCAAGAGCAACTTGAAGGCATGGTGCGCGGGATGAATAGTAGCAGCGCCATGGCGGCTTTCGAGCGCATGGAAGAAAAAGTGATGATGCAAGAAGCTCGTGCCCAATCAGCAGCAGAATTGGCAGGTACAGATTTAGAGAGCCAATTTGCTCAGTTAGAAAGTAGCGATGTTGATGATGAATTGGCAGCCTTAAAAGCCCAGATGCTACCACCTGCGGCTGCACCCAACCAAGCTCAACTGCCACCAGAACAACAAAGCAGCGCTCCTAAATCTAATGAAGTGGTTGATTCCGAATTAGAATCCCTACGCAAGCAATTGGATCAAATGTAACTTTGTTAAAACATTTGTCTGAGCTAGTCCCACGCCTGTTGGTTGTGGGATTTTGCTTCATTACTCAAAACTCAGAATTCAGGGAGGAAGCACTTTTAAGATAGAGTATTCTGTGTGCCAACTTTGATCGATGCCACCTACATGGAGACTGTAATGAGTAAGGGCGTAATCACCATAACTGATGGTGAGTTTGAAACCGAAGTTTTGCAAGCCGAGCAGCCTGTATTGGTTTACTTTTGGGCTTCCTGGTGTGGGCCGTGTCAATTAATGTCGCCACTGATTAACTTAGTTGCTACTAAATACAGCGATCGCCTCAAAGTCGTTAAAATAGAAGTCGATCCCAATCCTATAACTGTGAAGCAATACCAGGTAGAAGGTGTACCAGCCCTCAGGCTAGTTCAGGGAGAAGAGTTAATAGTATCCACTGAGGGAGTAATTGGCAAAGAAAAGTTACTCGACCTCTTAGATACACACTTAAGTAGTAATTAGTCTGTAGTCAATAGTCCATGCTGACTCAAGACTAACGACTAATTACTAACGATTGTTGACTAATAACTAAAATGCAGTTTGCTAAGCGTTTACAACCCCTGCAATCTAATGTATTTGCTGATATGGACAAAGCCAAGGCTGTGGCTCTATCAGCAGGAAGACAGTTAATTGATTTGTCTTTGGGGTCTTCTGATTTACCAGCACAAGCGCACGTCATCGAGGCGATCGCTCAGTCTCTTGATGATCCAAGTACCCACGGCTACTTGCTGTTTCATGGCACTCAAGCATTTCGCCAAGCCGCAGCTAACTGGTACGCAAAAAAATTTGGCATCAAAGTAGACCCAGAAACTGAGGTACTGCCTCTGATTGGTTCCCAAGAAGGTACTGCCCATCTACCTTTAGCTCTGCTTAACCCCGGAGATTTTGCTTTATTGCTTGATCCGGGCTACCCATCTCATGCCGGGGGAGTTTACTTAGCTAGTGGTCAAATCTACTCAATGCCACTACGGTCAGAAAACAATTTTTTACCAGTATTTGCTGATATTCCCCCAGATGTTTTGGCTCAATCGCGGATGATGGTATTGAGCTATCCTCATAATCCGACTGCGGCGATCGCTCCTTTAGCTTTTTTCCAAGAAGCTGTAGCCTTCTGTCAGCAACATAATATCGTCTTAGTTCACGATTTTCCCTACGTGGATTTGGTGTTTGCGGAAAGTAGGGAGTGGGGCGCTTCTCTTCGAGACGCTCCGCGAACGACAAGCTCAATGACCGTGGGTAGTAGGGAGTGGGAGAGTGGGGGAGTGGGGGAAAAAGCGATGCCCTATGCCCCGTCCTTAGTACCTTCTGTTTTGCAAGCTGACCCAGATAAAAGTGTATCCATTGAATTTTTCACTCTTTCCAAGTCCTACAATATGGGGGGCTTCCGGATTGGCTACGCCATCGGCAATGCCCAGTTAATTCAGGCGTTACGCCAAGTCAAAGCAGCCGTTGATTTTAATCAGTATCGGGGAATTTTAAATGGGGCGATCGCTGCCTTGAATGGCCCCCAAACCGGAGTAGCAGATGCCGTTGCTACCTTTCGTAAACGTCGCGATAGCTTTATTTCTGCCTTGCACCGTATCGGTTGGTATGTACCTACTCCCAAGGCCACAATGTACATTTGGGCTAAGTTACCCTCGCCTTGGAATCACAATTCTGTGGAATTTTGTACTCAGTTAGTCAAACAAACTGGTGTAGCCGCTTCCCCTGGTGCCGGTTTTGGCAAATCTGGAGAAGGATATGTCCGCTTTGCTTTGGTGCATGAACCACCTTTATTAGAAACTGCTGTTGAGAGAATTGCCCAATTCTTGTAGTTAATCGATTCTCCCAGGGTACAAGTTTTAAATTAACTTTTACTCCAGTTATAGCCGAACTCTCTAAGTAATAAAACGTAGTAATTTAGAAAAAAAAACTTGTAATAATTTTACAGATAATCTACAGTAGCTTTACCCAATTAAGACTCCCGGTTTCGTAGACTGGTGTTTGTATGCTCAGCTACTAAATATGGCTACTAATTACGGTTGTGTCTTCAAGCAGCAGTATTGTTGAAAAGCTCAAGCTTGTAGTTAAGCCAACCCAAATTTATCAGCAGCAGTATAAAGCCATACTTGAAACCCGATGGAGACTTGTTGATGAAAAAGATTTTTCAAACCCTGATAATTGGCACTGCAATGGCTGTTGGTGTGAGCGCGATCGCCACTGTCCCAGCTCAAGCCGGAAGCCTCACTGGCGCTAATATTGGCGGCAGCGCATCACAAGATTTTTATGTCTATGATTCCAATAGTACTCAAACTTTTAAGGTAGAAAATCCCACAGCCAATGATATTCAAAGAGTTTTAGATGGTAACGCTGCAAGTCCCACGGGCAACATAGAATTGAGGGCTAGCAGCGAAGCCCTCGGTTTTGATTTCACCAAAAATACTACTTTGGCAGGGACAATTAGTGGTAGGAATCTTACCCTCAGTAGTTTGACCTTGGATGACTGGACTGGTTCCTACCAAGGAACAACCTTTGGTCAGTATTGGTTTAATCAAGCTTTATCTGCCAATGGTTTTGGTAGTTTAGTCGGGACAACCATTGGTCAGGGTTTGTTTACCACTTTTGTCAGTAATGGAGGTTTTCAACGGTTTAGCGACCCCAATATCTCCTATGTCAATCAAGATGACACTAGTGGTTTAATTAGCATTGGGTTAGCAGGTCACTTTGATGCTAGCAATCTGTTGCTAGGTGTTGTACCTAATGATCTCAGTCCACTATTGGCTGGTCGCGTCATACAAGCTAGCGAAATCGTCAAGTACACCTATGAAGGCAAAACAGACTACCTGTTCAGTTTTCAAGCTACAAATTCAGGTTTAACTGAAAAAAGTGATGCTGTATCACATAGTGGCAATTATGAAGTTTACATCCAAGGTGTACCACCAACCTCAGTCCCAGAACCTTCAATAATCTTAGGACTGCTGGGTTTTGCTGGCATTTTTGCTGCTCAACGCCAAGTAAAAAAAGTATCTGGTTGAGGCTGCGTTTAAATACCAAATAAGAACTAAAGGAGCTACATGCTCCTTTTTTTTACGAAATCTTAATCTTTCTACTGTAATATTATTATGTTCAGCACTCCTATGCTCTGCAAAATTCAGCTTTGTTTACCTTGAGAAATGGCAAATGCAATTTTTAGGAAAATAATATTTTTTGCCATCAATGAAAAAATCAATAATTAAAGCAAATCTTAAAGTTTGCTTATTTTTGGAAATTCAGATAATAATAGAGATGTGATTAAATTATAGACAAATTTAATTTATTAATTTTTGTGGTCATATCGTATAAGCTAATTGTCTATCAATTTAATTATTGTTGAATTATTTCCCAGAATTATTGTTTTTTGACTTAAGATGAGAAGTAAAAATGACAGCACACTTACTCACTAAAAATCATCAATTAGATTTGCATAAATTAAAACGAGTTTTATTAATCGAAGATAATGATGCCAATAGAATGTTGCTAAGTGACTATCTAAGCTACTGTGGCTATATTGTCCAAAGTTTATCAAATGGTAATACTCTTTTATCAACAATAGAAAAGTTCCAACCAAAGTTAATGTTATTAGATTTAAAATTACCAGATATTGACGGTTACTCACTACTAGAACAAATTCAACAAACACCAGGTTTATCAAAAATACCTATCATTGTAGTTTCCGCCTTTGCGTTTAAATCCGATCAAGAACGGGCTATGAATTTAGGTGCTAGCCACTATTTTGTCAAACCTGTAAATCTCAATGCTTTAATCCTGACAATTGAAAAAGAGTTAGCCTATAATCGCTATATTTAAATATTTCTCATTATCCGACATCTATTCATCGTTTTTTTCACTAATAAAAACTTCAACTTTGTCATTCATATTTTGCATAGAACTACCAATTTCATAAATCTTGCGTTGCACTTGGGCTAGCATTAAAACTGCTGTTTGCAATTCATTAAGCGCTTCAGCCATAGCCTCACGGTAATTAGATTCAAAATCTTGAATATCCATTAGTTTACTCTTATCGTCATTATTCTGTTGGGTGTACTTTTTATCATAATCGTAGATTTGATTTACTAAAACCGTTAATTCGCCTAATATGAGAATTTAAGCAATAATCAGGATTATTGCTTATAAAGATAAAACTAATCAAAATTTTGTTTAATTCTTTAAGTGATATATAGAGCTAGTTTTAGCATGATAACAAAATTAATCTTTAGGTTAATATATCAAAATTTTACTAATAAGAAATTTTGTAGAATTAAGAATGCAAATAAATCCCAATATTTCTAAAAATATGGCTAATTTTTTCTAAAAATCACCAGATACACGTAGGTAATTTTACAAAATCTAATAGCCACATTCATTGTCAGAAACTAAAGTATAGATATCACCTTCAGAAAAGGTGTACTTCATTTTTACTTGATAAATAACCTGTAAAATCAACACAAAAACTATATTTTTCTTAAAATAAGGATAGGTAAATTTGTAGAATTACCTAAGTTAAGTTGTGACAATATCTGCTCAAATACTACCACTGGTGAAAGATCCAGAGCGTCTGTCAACCCGTCTAGCTGAAATTCCGCCAGAACCGGGAGTTTACTTCATGCGGGACGGGAACGATCAAATTATATATATAGGCAAGTCTCGAAAATTGCGATCGCGTGTCCGTTCTTATTTTCGGGATGGGTACAACAAAAGCGATCGCATAGCCACAATGGCCAAGCAGGTGACAGAAATTGAATTCATCGTCACTGATACTGAAGCTGAAGCTTTGGCGCTGGAAGCCAACTTAATCAAGCAGCATCAGCCCTACTTTAACGTGCTGCTCAAAGATGATAAAAAATATCCTTATGTCTGTATCACTTGGTCAGAAGACTATCCCCGGATTTTTATTACCCGCAAACGCCAACTAGGTAAAGAAAAAGATAAATTTTACGGGCCTTATACAGACGCGGGACTGTTGCGAGAAATATTACGCATATCTAAACGCATCTTTGCATTGCGCCAACGACCTCAACCACTATTCAAAGACCGTCCTTGTTTGAATTATGACTTAGGGCACTGTCCAGGTGTGTGTCAACAGTTGATTTCACCTGAAGAATACCGCAAAACTGTGCAAAAGGTGGCGATGGTATTCCAGGGACGGACTCAGGAACTGATTGATATCCTCACAGCACAAATGCAAACAGCAGCCGAGGCGTTAAACTTTGAGTCGGCGGCGCGGATTCGTGATCAGATAGCCGGGTTAAAGTCGCTGACTGCTGACCAAAAAGTTTCCTTACCAGATGATACAGTTTCACGGGATGCTTTGGCGCTGGCAGCTGATGAACAACGCGCCTGTATGCAATTATTTCAGATTCGCGCTGGGCAATTGGTGGGACGCTTGGCGTTTATTGCGGATAGTCACGCTGAACCTGGAGCTATTTTACAACGAGTTTTAGAAGAACATTACCAAACTGCTGATGCGGTGGAAATTCCCACAGAAATTTTAGTCCAGCATGATTTACCAGATGCAGATATATTGGCGGATGTTTTAACTCAGCGCAAGGGCAAAAAAGTGACAATTTTAACTCCCCAGCGCCAAACCAAGGCAGAATTAATTGAGATGGTAGAGCGAAATGCCCAGTATGAATTGCAAAGAATGCAAAAATTAGGCGATGTCTCCGACGGGCTACGCCAACGCAATCACCAAGCAATGCAAGATTTAGCCGCCATTCTCGACTTACCAGATTTACCCCACCGCATCGAAGGTTATGATATTTCTCACATTCAGGGGTCAAATGCTGTAGCTTCCCAAGTGGTATTTATCGATGGGTTACCTGGTAAGCAGCACTATCGCCATTACAAAATCAAAAATCCCACAGTCACAGCCGGACACTCAGACGATTTTGCTAGTTTAGCTGAAGTCATCCAACGGCGGTTTCGCAAGTATGGGGAAGATCCACAGCTACCAAGGGTGGGGAATCCTGACTGGCCGGACTTAATTATGATTGATGGCGGTAAAGGTCAATTATCATCAGTTGTCGCTGTTTTGCAAGAAATGAATTTATTAGAAGACTTGCGAGTTATCAGTTTGGCGAAGCGGCGAGAAGAGATTTTTTTACCGGGAGAATCTCAACCCTTAGAAACTGATGCAGAACAACCGGGGGTACAGTTATTGAGGCGATTGCGGGATGAAGCACATCGATTTGCGGTGAGTTTTCATCGTCAGCAACGTAGTGATAAATTGAAGCGATCGCGTTTAGATGAAATTCCTGGCTTAGGACACCATCGTCAAAAGCAGCTTTTGGGGCATTTTCGCTCTGTTGATTATATTCGGCAAGCAACACCGACACAACTCGCTGAAGTTCCGGGAATTGGGCCAAGGTTAGCCCAAGAAATTTATGATTATTTTCATCCTGCTTGAAGAAATTAAGTAGGTAGGCACAAATAAAATCAACTATGTAAAGAAAAATGAATCAGCTTAAAACCCTCTTCCCTTCTGCCTCCTGCCTTCTGCCTTCTGCCTTATCCTAGCGATAAATTTTCCCACCCACCTACTTACTCCGGTGAAACGTTTCTTTTTAGATCCCCGACTTCTCAAAAAAGTCGGGGATCTTGTTTAGGAAATATTAACTAAATCTTAAGTCTAATATTTTGTGACTCACTATACAGTATTTTATGGCTTTTAATTTTTGAATAAAATAACAGATGTTTTTCAATTACCTGAAATCACTGAAAATCAGCCTCTCTCAAGGCATTAATAATCGGGATCACTCAATCTCTAAGCAATGCCAACTGAAAAAATTAATTTATATATCTAAAGTAAGATGGTAAAACCACTGAAATATGTAAGATAATAAGAATGAAAAATGAAAAAAGTCAAATCTAAAATTTTGTTTAAAATATTCAATCAACATTCAGGCTGTTTGTTAACTTAAACCAAACCAAAATTTTTGCTGATTAAATTTGTAGTTTTGTCAAATAATAAATATTTACAACCAGGGGTTTTAACATGAATAATATAGTACAAAAAATTCACTGCCCAAACTGTGGCAGTGAAGCAGAACGTCATTATATTTCTGATAGTCAATTAACTCGGACACAATGCCCAACTTGTGATTACTTGATGATCAATTGCACTCGGACAGGCAAAGTGATTGAGGCTTATGCTCCAGGCATTCATGTAAATTTAAGACAACAATTAAGTGCAGATATTAAGTAACGTGAGTCTCCAACGGAGGCGCACCTGCGAGAAGAGCGAAAGAAACGTAATCCTCCGTACTTTTTACTCCTCACTCAGCACTCAGCACTCAGCACTCAGCACTTTTATTTACTTGCACGTAGTTGTCCACAAGCGGCATCAGCTTCTAAACCACGAGAATAGCGGACACTAACAGCTATTTGTTGTTGTTTCAGCACATTGACAAAAGCTTGAATGCGATCGCGGTTGGGGCGCTTGTAGTCAACTTCTTGGATGGGGTTGTAGGGAATCAAATTCACATGACTTTGAAATCCCCGCAGACATTTTGCCAGTTCCCAAGCGTGTTCTGGCAAATCATTGAACCCAGCTAGCAGGACGTATTCAAAAGTAACGCGCCGTCCCGTGATTTCTACGTATTCCCGACATTCTGTAAGTAAATCTTCTAGAGGATAAGGGCGGGCGCTGGGAATAAGTTTTTCGCGCAGTGCTTGGTTAGGTGCGTGGAGACTTACAGCCAGAGTGACTTGCAGATGGTGTTGGGCAAACTGACGGATGCGATCGCGAATCCCGACTGTAGAAACAGTCAGCGATCGCTGTCCAATACCGACATCTTGATTCAGCGATTTCAAAGATGCCAAGACATTCTCAGTATTCAATAACGGTTCACCCATACCCATAAACACCACATGGCTGACGCGTTGCTGAAAATCTTCTTGTACAGTCAATACTTGATCAACAATTTCATGTCTGTCTAGATTGCGCGTGTAACCACCCTTACCAGTAGCGCAGAAATCACACGCCATTGGGCAACCCACCTGAGTAGAGACGCAAACTGTCAGGCGTTTTTCTGTGGGAATGCCCACGGTTTCAATGATTTGACTATCTGCAAGTCGCAGGAGATACTTAATTGTGCCATCAGGTGCAACAGCACGGTGATGTATAGTTGAGCGGCCAATGGGGATTTCCGCAACTTCTGCACGCCATTGTTTAGGAAACACAGAGATATCCGCAAGCGATCGCACTCCCTTTTGATAAATCCACTCATGCAGCTGCTTACCTCTATATGCAGGTTGTCCTTGCTGTTGTACCCAAGCGCTTAAATCGGTAACCGAAGCACCTAACAAGGGAGGAATTAGTTGTGTTTTTCTTGGAATGGGTAAGTCAAGACCAGAAACAAGAGGCGTAGCAGACATAAGAAATCAATAGTTGATGCTGGATCTCTATGCTACAACTTTCAGATTAACTTGGTCGTGATTATCTGGCGATCGCTTGCTCAAATTTTGCAGAGTGCGATGTAAAAATTCACATCAATTAACCAAAGGTTGAAGCATTCCAACCCCACATTGAACCCTGGGAATCCGCAAATTCTATATAAATCCGATTTTCAGGTACACCCAAACTTTGATTAATTTGTTGGCAAAAGTCCTGACTCATCGCTTTGGTTTGGTCTGGCTTCATTGTACCGACACTTTTAATTTCAATCTAAACCTATAGATTGATGAATACTTTGATTCCAGGAGAGAAACTAAAGTAAGTATGACTACAAAAATTACTTATGTGGAAACACATTTGTAATTATGTTGGTAGCTGGGGATGTGGATGTACTCAAAGAAGAAGTTATTAGAGTATGTCGCGCTAGTAATCCTGAAGAACCGCAAGTGTATAGCCGTGATGATTTGGCTGAAGCTGAACCCGCAGTGCCAGGATGGACTATGTTAGTGGATAATTGGTTTGTTTAGCGATCGCCCACATACTAGTATAAAATAATGTGGTTATTAAGTGCGATCGCTTCTAACTTTCGATTAAAATAGCAACACGTTAGATATTAAAACAATGGCTGCAAATAGAATCAGGGTTGCTAAAGATAAGGCTGAGTTGGTGAAATCTTTAGTCGCATCAAAAGACACAACTGGGCCTTTTCAAACTTATGTAGAAGTTATGGTGTTTGCAGCAGCTTTAGGCGTTAAACATAAAAAGCGCGTTCCTTTAGACGTAATTTCTAAAGATTTATCCCCACTTCGACAAGATTATTTTACTAGCAGTTTCACTTTATTAATTAATTTGTTGGCTATCACCGAAACCAAAGACATTAAGATTCTTAATGAAGAGGATATAGCTGACGAGCAACGCATTCATATTTTTGAAGAGTATGCTAATGCCGGGTTAGAAATTATCCAAAGTGAACTGCGTGGAGCAGTAGACTATTCAGAACGTCTATTATTGATACTTAATTTAGAGAAAGACCAACCAAAAAAGTCAGAAGTAGAGTTTGATCTTAGAAGATTTCTGTCTTGAAGGAAGCTTTCATTGAATATTAAGGCTGGATATACAATTCTATCTGCTTGATGCGATAAGTAGCTTAAAACATCTTCAAGAAGTCATGACAATATCTGGCTCCATGTACTCAAGGGCAATTCAAGCTATTGACGAATATAATACCCAAGTGTAACTGCGCTTGCCTTAGATGAATATTGTATTATATAAAACCTGCTATCTTGTGTACAAAAACATAAATATGTTACATAAAGCCCTAAAAAAGTGTTTAATTGTATTCATCAGCTTGTTAGTAGGCTGCAAAATCTGATTATCAGTCTTTTTTTGTACTGCTAGTTGACAAAATGCAATTTTAAGTATTACCGTACTAATACGGGTAAGAAAAAAAGCAGCCATAACATTATGCCTGCTTCTGTATCTGGAATAGCTTGAGTGAGTGTATGCGATATCAATGGGCAAATGAGTGTCGCATTACTCAAATCAAGCTGTCTATTTTCAAGTATTACCCACTGCTAAAAACTAATCGCTAGAAGGTAATCTAACTCAATGACTTTAACACTAAATCTTAGCAGCACCCAAAACGGTAAGCAATCTGGTGCTGACGTAGTATTGTTGGCTACACAAGTAGATGCACAAACACAAGCTTTTTCAGATGCTGCTACTTCAGGTGCTAGAGTTTTTCTCTGCCATGTTTATGAGCAAGGTGGAAGAACTCATCTTACATTCTCCTTGCCTTTTAATCTTCTCTTAGAAATGGCAAGATTGAATAGCGCTCATCCAAAGAATAATAAATCTAGTGCAGAAGAGTTCATCAACCGACCTCTGATTCAACAGCATGTCGATGAGATAGCCAAGTATTTATTGGAGACAGACAACTATATTCTTCCCCCATTTATTTTCAATTCCACTACACCAATTAGAGTGTTTGCTTTTGGAGCAGGGGCAGTTAAGTTTGGATATGCAGTCGTTCCTACAAATGTGGAGCTTTATGTTACCGATGGTCAACATAGAATAAAAGCTGTTGAGAAAGCTATCATGGTACGGCCAGAATTACGCGACGATAGTGCAACAGTACTAGTTATTAGAGAGGACGATTTGGATCAAATCCATCAAGATTTTGCGGACTGTGCTAAAACAAGACCAATACCGCCAGCATTGCTAGCAGCATTTGACGTTAGTAATGTACTAGCAAGATTAACACGCCAGTTAACTAAGGAATTAGTTATCTTTGATGGTCGTATTGACAAAGTATCAAGAACAGTTGGCAAAGATCCAAATTATCTGTTTACTATGAACCAATTAAAGGTTTGTACTGCTGAGTTCTTATTTGGCTCATCTCGAAAACAAGTAATAGAATCTCGGTCTAATCAAAAAAAGGGAGAAAGTAGTCTTCTTTTAGCAAAAGCAAGAATCTTTTACGCGGAATTTTGTCAAAATAATGATGCCTGGAAACCCCTCCTAAAGCCTGCATCAGAAACAGCAAATCTTGATTTGTACACTTTAAGACAACAGAGGATAGACTTTAACTCTGTAGGGTTTCAAATAATTAGTAAGTTAGGACATCTTATCTTCTTTGGAAAAGAATTTACCGATGAAGAGCGAAGCCAATTGATTAAAGCTGTTGCCAATCTTGATTACACAAGAGACTCAAAACTGTGGCAAAATAATGTTGTTTTAGTTGATGACGAAGGTAATAAAAAGATTGTCACACAAATGGCAGCCTTGGACAAGGCTTTTAACGTTGCTTTAAAAGAAATAGATAAGCAAACGGGAATTCGATTAATCGGGTAATTTTCATAAGAGTACGTTCAACTTAAGTTGAAAACAGATACTTTAAATATATCATTTTTGAGTGTTTCTGCCTAGCAAGTGTTGTTTATCATAACTTGTCAAAACAGAAACACTCTTTGTTATATTTTAATACTTATAAAAGAGATGGAAGCCCAACCTGCCTGAGTTCAACTAGGCTGCCATCAAAACCGACGGTATTATCTTCCACAGTTCTAGCATCCGCCAAAGCCTTACGAAGTTCAGCACGTTCCATCTGTTCCTGAATTCCACCCAGAATGTAAACCAATAACTTCGCCGCTAAATCTCGTCCAGCAACCTGCACTCGCTTTTTATTTGGGTCATACAAAACCCCGTACCAGAGAGATTGAGGATATTCCATACCACTAAAGCCGCCTTGCTGATCAAACTTCCGCAGTTTCTTAAAAATATCTACCAGGGAAAAACCTTTTTTAAATACCAAAATTCCCAAAGCTTGCGCTAAAGCAACTTGAGCAACTGGACGGAAAAGCATATTTCCTTCACCTCCATCTTTCTCAAAGCTGAAGCGCCGTAAAGCTGGTGTATCCTCATGTTCTAAAATCTTATAACTAGAAAGACTAGCCAAATTATCAAATAGCTTTTTAAATTCCTCAATTCCCTGTTCAAGTTCTCCATCCTCTGGACGCATAGGAATTAACCCTTTCTCCAAGGGTTTCCAGTGAGGAAACTTTTGAGCCAAATACCGCTCAGACATATCTTGCAGAGCTTGCAATGTTGTCAAAACGGTAGAATTGGAAGCCACTGTTGCACTATTCCAATTAACACGGGGTTTACGGTCTTGTCGTTGTTCCAATAGTGGATGTGTAACGGCAATTTTTCTAGCAACGATCGCAAAACCATCATCTTCATTCAACTGTGTTAGCTGACCCTTAGTCAACGGTGCAGCCATCAGGTTGACATGAACAAAAATCGATCTCACCCTCCGCCTTGCCTCGGTGCGAGTTTCCCCAGCCGCTACCGCACAGATGAACTCAATACCAATTTTTTCCTTGGGTAAGTTTTGCAAGTAAGCAAGGTCTACTTGATACTTTTCTATCAAGTCATTGACTGTAATAAAACTGTCATCAGCAGCTTTATCTTTTTTATATCGCTGGAGTTTACGAGTTTTAATTAACTCCATCAATCCCTGTACACCCATGAGTCGGTGTTGACCATCTAATGCATAAATAGTCACATCATCCTCAGAAATATTTAGTAGACCTACTTTAGCGTCTTTATCTAAGGGTATAAAATCAGTAGTAGACTTGGTGGCGCGTCCTTCGCTATCCCACTCAGCAGCTTTGGGATTATCCACCCACGGTTGATTAATTACTACCAGTACTGGCGGAAACTTGTGGTTGTGTCTAGCTGCTAAATACTGCACTAGCGGTGCTTGACGTGACCAATCAAGGGGACGTTGCTGAATTTCATCAATACTATCCGCGTCAATCTCGACATTTTCAGTCTCTGGATTGTATTTTTTCTGAAACAGAGGTAAGCCAGAGGCGAAGTGAACCCGACCTGCAAACCATTCCAAGGTAACAGAGCTAACATAAGCCTCAGTACCACCCATCTCGGTTTTTTGAACGAGAATTTGATCTTTTCTCCCTAAAAACTTCTCTAAGAGTAAAGATAGTACCTGTTTTTCCTTGTTTTCCCGTTCCAGGTATTCTCTAGCGATGTCAGTCGTTGGGTCAGATGCACTATCTTTCATGTTAAATTTTAAAAACAGAATAAGATTATGTCGTTTAATTATCCAAAAAATTGGATATTAGTAGTAAAGTTTTTAAAAACTGTTTTTCAACCCACTCAGGTGGGTTTTGTCTGTGTAGCCGCGTTCGCCCTTGGCGTGCCGGAGGCATCATTCTATTCGCCCGAATATTACGCCAGTGTTTCCAGAGAGAAGGAGAAATGACTACAGCACAACAAGCAGAAAATAAAGGTCAGCAAACACGTACTGTAGCAGAGTTAGTGGACTACATCCAAGCTCTCACCATTGAAATTCAAGAATTGTATTGTTTAGATGAGATACCTTGGGTTTTAGGCGTGTCTTGGGGAAAGGATTCTAGCACAGTATTGCAGCTTGTGTGGAATGCGATCGCTGCTCTTCCTCCAGAAAAAAGAACTAAAACTATATATGTAATTACAACCGATACTCAGGTAGAAAATCCTGTAGTGTCTGCTTGGGTTCGCAAATCCTTGCAGAATCTCAAAGTAGCTGCTAAAAAACAGGGGATGCCAATTGATCCACATCTACTGCAACCAGTAATTGAAGACACATTTTGGGTAAATCTTATTGGTAAGGGATATCCAGCACCTCGTAACCAGTTTCGCTGGTGTACACCACGCTTAAAAATTAATCCTGCCAATCAATTCATCCGTGAAATAGTTAGAGCTAACGGTGAAACAATACTTGTATTGGGTACTCGCAAAGCAGAAAGCGCCAAACGTGCTGCCACAATGAAAAAGCATCAAGTTGATCGAGTACGCGATCGCCTGAGTCCTAATGCCAGCCTACCCAACTCTTTAATCTATACCCCTATTGAAGATTGGAGTAATAACGATGTCTGGATATACCTGAATCAGTGGGATAATCCTTGGGGACAAAGCAATAAAGAATTATTTGCTATGTATCGAGGTGCAACAGCCGATAATGAATGCCCACTAGTTGTTGATACTTCTACTCCTAGTTGTGGTGATTCCCGATTTGGCTGCTGGGTTTGCACACTAGTGAATAAGGATAAATCAATGGAAGCGATGATCCAAAATGATGAAGAAAAAGAATGGATGCAGCCTCTATTAGATATTCGTAATGAACTAGATATTCAAGATGATCGAGACAAGAGAGACTTTAGAAGAATTTGGGGAGATGTCCAACTATTTGAACGTAATAAAAAAGGGGAAATTTCTGTTGAACCAATACCTGGCCCCTATACTAAATATTGGCGTGAACATTGGCTCAGACGATTACTAGAAGCGCAAACAAAAACCCGTCTTACAGCACCAGAAAATATGTGCGATATCACCCTTATTACTCTAGAAGAAATGAGCGAAATTCGCCGCATTTGGCTAGAAGACAAACACGAATTTGATGATAGCTTACCCCGGATTTATCAAGAAGTGACTGGTGAAGAGTTCATAGACCCCCGTCCTGGTGCTGACTATAGCCTACTAGGTCGTGATGAATGGATAGTACTAGAAGAAATTTGTGAAGGCGACGCGATGCACTTGGAACTCATGGCGAAATTGTTAGACACAGAACGCCAGTATCGCAAAAAGACTCGTCGCGTGGGGATATACGAAACCCTAGAAAAATGTTTTAATACGAGTTCTCGTTCTCCAGAAGATGCAATTAAAAATGCTCGTTTAAAACGTGAATTAAGTGAAGCAGTTAGTCAAGGTGATGTTGCAAAAGTCAAGCAGATGACTTTGGGTGATGTTGCAGCCATCAATGAAGTAGATAAAGGTGAAAATGAAAATGATGAACAGGTAACTTGGGCAAGTATGAAATTTAAAAAGGAAAACTCAGAATAATAGAAGACGGGAGTCAACCAAACTACTTAAAGAACGCTTGACAAAGTTGGGTTATCTTAAAACAAGCGAGGTTCTATGATTCAAGCCATACACAAACTAGTAACTTTTGAAGATTTTGCAGCTTGGCGGCCTGAGGGTGGGAGATACGAATTACATGATGGTGTGATTGTTGAAATGGCTCAACCAGTGGGAGATCATGAGGATGTTGTTGGTTTTTTGGCACTAGAAATATCTGCTGATATCAAGCGTCTAAATTTACCTTATTACATTCCAAAAACTGTATTAGTCAAGCCATTTGAAGGTGAATCAGCTTATTCACCAGACATCTTAATAATCAATCGACCAAATTTAGTGAATGAGCCTTTATGGAAAAAAGAATCAACTGTATCTCAAGCTGCATCTATTCCATTGGTTATTGAAGTTGTTAGTACTAACTGGCGAGATGATTACTATAAAAAATTAGCCGATTATGAAGCTATAGGTATTCCAGAATATTGGATTATAGATTACGCGGCTATAGGTGCTAGGAAGTTTATTGGCAATCCTAAACTGCCTACTATATCCATTTATGAATTAATTGATGGTGAGTACCAAGTTACTCAATTTAGAGGCGATACCCATATTGTCTCCCCTACTTTCCCAGAATTGAATTTAACCGCCGAACAGATTTTTCAAGCTGGAGGTGTGCAAATCTAGCCACGCTTACCAACACCGAGACAGATACAATCGCATTTCTTAACAGTTAGTGATGGTATTATCTATATTTCATAGACAATATTTTTTCTCAATGCGTCAGACAAAGCTATCTAATTAATTTTATCTGATTCCTTTCATCACAAACTTTCTGCTTCTGCGATCGCTGTCGAACTCATGTTAATCTTAAAAATCAATGATATTTCTTGAACTCGTTCTACAAAACTTTGGCCCCTATAGTGGAAAACAGATAATCAACCTTAACCCAAAAATTGATGAGGAAACCTCACACCCAATTATCTTATTAGGTGGTATGAATGGCGGTGGAAAAACCACCCTTATGGATGCCATTCGTCTCGCCCTTTATGGCGCTCGTGCCCAATGTTCTACTCGTGGTAATTTAAGTTATGGCGATTTTCTCAATCAATGTGTTAACAGTAAAATAGATCCAGTTGCAGATACCCGGATTGAATTACTTTTTGAACATATTGAAAACGACAAGCCAATAAAATACCGTGTTGTGCGTAGTTGGACAAAAAATCCTAAAGACGGTAAAGATACATTAGGTATTTTAGGTGACAGTGATACATGGCCTGATGCTTTAGTTAATATCTGGGATGAATATATTGAAAATCTTCTGCCATTAGGGATTTCCAACTTATTTCTATTTGATGGTGAACAAGTTAAAGAGCTTGCAGAACAGGAAACACCACCACCAGTTGTAGTAGATGCAATTCGCGGGCTTTTAGGACTAGAATTGGCAGACCGTTTAGCACTTGATTTAGATATTTTAGTTAACCGTAAAATTAAAGAAGTTGGTAATATTAAGGATTTAGTAAATCTAGAGGAAATTGAAACTAAGCTAACCCAACAACAACAAGATTATCAAACAACATTAGAGAAATTAGAAACTCTCAAAAATCAGGTAGAAGAGTTAGAAAAAAAGCAGCAAGAAGCCTTTGATAAATTCATTTCTGAAGGTGGGAAGATTGCAGCAAAACGCACTCAACTAGAATTACAACAGGATACAAAAACTGCGGAAATTGAACAATTACGTCAGTCAATGTGTGAATTGGCGGCTGATGTTTTACCTCTGTCCTTAATTTCCAATTTGCTTAATCAGGCGCAAACACAGGGAGAAAAAGAATTTCGCCATCAACAAGTACAAATTTCTAAAGATTTGTTAATTGAGAGAGATCAGCGTTTACTAACTTGGTTAAATCAAGTAGAAATTTCTCCAATACAACTTGAAAAAATTCAATCATTTTTAATCCAAGATATAAATAGTTTATATGCAAAGACTCTCCAGACAGAAGCACCTTGGTTATTAGCTGATGATGAAACTTTAAGTCAGCTAGATAATTTCATATATCACTTACAAAATTCTAAACTTTCTGCAAAAGAGAAATTAGCTATTCTCAAAAATAAACAAGAAGAAATTCATACTCTGGAAAGACAAGTACAAACAGCAGCAGCACCAGAAGATTATACAAAACTGCGTCACGCACTAGAATCGGCACAAAACCAAGTTGTTGAAGCTAAAGCAAATTACGAAACAATCCGCCGTCGGTTAGCTGAATTAGAAACTATTATTACTAAGTCAAAGAGAGAATTAAATGATTATACTGTAGAAAATATTAAACATAAAAATAGCGAACATATTATTACCTCTGCGGCTAAAGTTCAAAATACACTCAAAATTTTTCGTGAAAAATTAACTCTGCGAAAACTCAATAAATTAGAAGAGGAAGTTAAAAACTGCTTCCTTTATCTTCTCCATAAATCAGACTTAGTACATCGCATTACCATTGACACCAAGACTTTCAGCCTTTTGCTTTATGATTTAAATGGTAAACCTGTTCCTAAACATCGTTTATCAGCAGGTGAAAAACAATTACTTGCGATCGCCTTTCTCTGGGGTTTAGCCAAAGTCTCTGGACACCGCCTACCAGTAGCCATAGACACTCCCCTCGGTAGACTAGACTCATCCCACCGAGGAAACCTCATTGAACGCTACTTTCCGTCTGCTAGCCATCAAGTAATTTTGCTTTCCACCGATACGGAGATTGGAAAGAAAGAAGTGGAAACACTGCGAGCAAATGAAGCGATCGCCCGCGAATATCTCCTCAAATACGATTCTTCAACCCGCCAAACTACTATACAGTCAGGATATTTTTGGTAGTAGATATTGTTAAAAAATTGGCGGAGCGCGGTTTTTCCAACTCTAGATATTTACAATATATATAACGACCTTTGGAAATTAGATAAGCAATGATGAACTCACCAAATTTACTAAAAATTGAGCGTGACCTACGTGCTTTGTCATTAGAAGAACTAAAATGGCTCTTAGAACGTATTCAAAAACAAGTGCAAGAAAGGCAGAAAACGTCAGATAAATTACTAAATATGAAATGGGTGCAGGAACAATTAATTGCAATGGCTGTTGATTTAGATATACAAACAGAAATATCGTCTATTAATGAGGAATTTGCAATTACTGAAATGGATGGTTTATAACAAAAGTGAGTATAGAAAGAGGAGAAATTTATTTTGTCAATCTTAATCCAGTAATAGGTCGATAACAGGCAGGAACAAGACCAGTTTTAGTCTTATCTGTAGACGCTATTAACCAATTACCTTTAGTCGTGACTGTAGTTGTAGGGACAAAAGGTAGCAATATTAAACGTGATTATCCAACTAATATCAGAGTCTCACCTAATGACAGCAGGTTGCTGATAGAAACAGTGTTTTTGTGTTTTCAAATTCGTTCTGTAGATACAAATCGCTTTCCTAATGACTCAACTGGCAAGATTTCTGATTCTAAGATGCTTGAAGTTGAAGCTGCGGTTCGTTACTGTTTGGGTTTATGACTTTTAGATAAAATTCGATATTGATAAAAATTATGGAATCACCAATTGAAAGAATTAGACTTTCCCAAACAGCCAAAGACCAACTTCTCAAACTTAAACGCCATACTAAAATTGACCAATGGAATATCTTATGTCGTTGGGCGTTTTGTCGCTCCCTCGCAGAAGCAATCGCACCTTCCCCTGTCCCAATTCTCCAGGATAGTAATGTCGAAATGACTTGGCGTGTGTTTGGGGGTGACATGTCTGATATTCTTCTCCTCGCCCTGAAGCAACGCTGTCATAATGATGGCTATCCCACCGATAAAGACACCCTAGCTACCCAATTTCGTCTGCACTTACATCGTGGTATTGGTTACTTAGCAGGTGATCCCAATATCAAGAAAATTGAAGATTTAGTTGAACTAGCGGTGAAAAATTGAAAGGATATTAGTTAACTGTTGGCTGTTAACTGAATATTATGGCCGAAGCTTTAGAAATTGAGCGTCATCGAGCTGCGATCGCTCGCAATGATATATCTCGCCCGGTGCGCCTGGCAATAGAATGGGCCATCCTCAATCAGGATACCTCATTTTTTGACTACGGCTGTGGCTACGGTGGTGATGTGCAGCGAGTCGGTAATTTAGGCTATACCAGCGCTGGCTGGGACCCTTATTACTTCCCCCATGAGTCGATTACATCTGCCGATGTGGTTAATTTGGGTTATGTCCTCAATGTCATCGAAGACCAAGAGGAACGCCGCCAAAGTCTAATTAAAGCTTGGGAAATTACCCAAAAAGTTTTAATTGTGGCTGCGCAAGTATTAATTAATGCTTCTAGCAAAACACAAATCGCTTACAGCGATGGTATCGTCACTCGCCGCAATACTTTTCAGAAATATTACGAACAACAAGAACTTAAAACTTACATTGATGAGGTACTTAATGTAGATGCAGTACCCGTAGCTTTAGGAGTATATTTTGTTTTTCGTGATGATGCCCAAAAAGAAAGTTTTAAAGCCATTCGCTTCTTTTCTAGCACTGCTACACCCAGAGTTCGCATCCCCAGCAAGCGGTTTGAAGACTACCAAGAACAACTGCAACCACTGATGGACTTTTTTACCAAACGTGGCAGATTACCCGTAAAAGGTGAATTAGCCAATCAACTAGAATTACTCAGTGAATTTGGTAACTTTCGCCGCGCCTTTAATGTCATATTACAAGCTACTGAAGAAGCAGAATGGGATGCGATCGCTTATCGTCGTTCCCTAGATATTCAAGTTTATCTTGCTCTAACTCATCTTGATCAACGTCCTACATGGCACAAACTAGCACCAGAAATGCGCCACGACATCAAAGCCTTTTTTGGTAGCTATGAAGAAGCTTGTCAAGTCGCCGACCAAAAGCTTTTCAGTTTAGGTAAACCAGAAGTTGTGCAGACTACTTGCCAAAAAAGCAAAATTGGCAAACATACACGCGGTGCGCTTTATATCCATGTTTCGGCATTAGCAGCACTTGACCCGTTACTACGAATTTATGAAGGCTGTGCTAGCCGCACCATTGGGCGTGTCGATGGCGCTACATTAATTAAATACTATACTGATAAACCGCAAATATCCTATTTGTTTTACCCAGATTTTGATCATGACCCCCATCCAGCTTTAAAAGCTAGTATCACGATTGACTTAAAAACTTTATACATTACACACAGAGATTATGCAGATAGGGCTAATCCGCCAATATTACACCGCAAAGAAACTTTTGTTACTGCGAACTACCCACGCTACGAAGAATTTGCTAAACTCACGCAACAAGAACAGCAATTAGGACTACTTAAACTCAAAAGCGAAATCGGTACTCGTGCAGGTTGGGAAAAATGCCTTGCTGCACATGGGGTAGAAATTAGAGGTCATCAAGTTTACAGTTTGGGGGAGTAGGGGGAAGAAATTTTTCAATATTTTTATCAGGTGTATGTTATTGTGTCTTGCCAAGCCTATCTTCAGTGGCTCAATACGCTAGTCATGGTTTTGTTTGTATAATCCTAAGCTTCTAGCCCAAAGACTCTGAAAGACTAAATTATCAGAATTTGATATGAGAGGAATTTTCACAAAATGAATCCAGTGCGATCGCTGCTGCAAGTTTTCGGTAGCCGGAAAATGGCAGCATTATTACTACTCGGTTTTTCCTCCGGTTTACCCTTGTTCTTAACTAGTAGAACCTTGCAAGCTTGGATGACGGTGGAACAGGTAGATTTAACAGCCATTGGCTTATTTAGCCTTGTGGGTTTGCCTTACTCATTAAAATTTCTTTGGTCGCCTTTGTTGGACAGGTTTGCCATACCCATTTTGGGTAGGCGACGCGGCTGGTTAATTACAATTCAAATTGGGTTGTTAATTGCGATCGCTCTCATGGCTTTTCAACAACCCAAACAAGCACTACAATTATTAGCGATCAACGCTGTAGCGATCGCTTTTTTCAGTGCCACACAAGATATTGCTGCTGATGCCTACCGCACCGATGTTTTGGCAGAATTAGAATTGGGAGCGGGTGCAGCAGTTTTCGTCTTAGGTTATCGGGTAGCATTGCTGCTTACAGGGTCTTTAGCATTAATCCTGGCTGATAGAATATCTTGGTCATCAGTTTACTTATTGATGGCAGTTGGCATGGTAATTGGCATTATTGCCACCTTATTGGCACCAGAACCCAAAGAAACTAGTCCCCCAGAATCTTTAGCTGCTGCCGTAATTCTACCTTTTGGGGAATTTTTCCAGCGCCAAGGTGTAGTTCAAGCCTTTTTAATTTTGTTGTTCATCGTCTTGTATAAACTGGGCGATTCTTTTGTGAACAACATGTCTACACCCTTCTTGCTACAAACTGGATTCACTCAAACCGATATTGGAGCAATTCAAGGCGGTATGGGACTGATTGCTACCATTGTTGGCACCTTAGCCGGGGGAGCATTTTTGAGTAAAATGGGTCTCAATCGCTCACTTTGGTTATTTGGTGCTTTGCAAGCAGTCAGTAACTTAGCTTACTATTTACTGGCTCAAGTAGGTAAAAACTATCAGGCTTTAGTATTGACAATCAACATCGAAAACTTTTGTGCTGGGTTGGGGACAGCAGCTTTTGTGGCCTTTTTGATGAATATGTGTAATCAGCGCTTTTCTGCTACCCAGTATGCTTTACTTTCTAGTTTTATGGCTGTCAGTCGTGATATTCTAGTTGCGCCGGCTGGCTCTTTAGCAAAAAGTACAGGTTGGCCCTTATTTTTCATCATTAGTATGGTCGCCGCTATCCCAGGACTACTCCTGTTACCATTCTTTGCCCCTTGGAACCCTAAACCAGTGGCAATATCCAGACCAGGAATTGAGGAAGACGAAGAGGATTTATGGGGAACCAAGTAGTTATTATCGTCGGCACATTTATTCTCTTACTCATTGGCTTGTTACTCGGCTACGTTCTCTCACAGTTAGTTTTAGGATTTTTGACTTTTAATCTCCTAACTCTTTTTGGCACATTTAGCCTAATTTTAATTTTTGGTACTCTTTATTACGTTTTATTCTGGCAGTTGAGAAGAGAACAGTCTCAGGTAGTAACAGAAGAAAGACCCGAACAAGCAAACGAGCAAATAGCCGATAGCCATCTCAAAAACAAGCTAATTGCTAAGTTAGCAGGTGATGTGGCCGCAGCCGAGCGGTTAATTGAGCAGGCAAAACAGAATTATCCGGGGATGCCAGAGAATTGGTATTGCGAACGAGTACTTGATGACTTAGAACGCGATCAACGTTAAGTAGCCCGAAAAAGTTTTAAAATAGTTCAAGAAAACTTCACAAATCTTCAGCTAGGTTCTCAAATACAAAATCTAGCCGATGGCAATTCAAATATGGCTATATTTCGTCAGTACATCGCCCCCTTGCTTGTAGTATTAGTATTTTTATTTGCTCTGGTAGCAGTCAGCGCTCGCATCTTTTTACCCTCTGATATGGCAGCACCCGCACCCATTGAGGAAGATGGGGGAATTGGCAGATGGGAAAATGGGGAGGAAGAATTGTTTGCCTTTTCACAACCTCCGCTTTTATCTTGCTCCATGCTTTCCCTAGAGACAAAACAATCATAGAAGTAAATACAAAAAGGTTTGTCTGAGCAACTTCTACCTGGGTACTACATTCGTCGCGGCTCAACATTGGATCGGGCAATGCTGGTAAAGTTCATGCAGCGAACTTACCAGGATTTATTTCCAGAGCAAGATTTTGCCCATTTAGCCAAAACCGTCGAGCAATACTTCTCTAAAGACACACCCTTATGGTGGGTGGATATGGGAGTAGGGGAGCAAGGGAGCAGGGGAGCAGGGGAGAGTAATAATATAACTTTTTTCCCCCCATCCCCCCATCCCCCCATCGCCTGCCTCTGGATAGGAAACGCCATAGACCAAGTACAAGGCGATCGCCATGCTCATATTTTTCTCCTGTACGTTAATCCAGAACATCGACGGCGGGGTATTGGTACAGCTTTGATGAAGTATGTCGAAAATTGGGCGACTCAAAGAGGCGATCGCCAAATTGGCTTACAAGTTTTTCCATCCAATCAAGCCGCTTTCAGTCTTTACAGTCAGCTTGGTTATCAAACCCAATCCCTATGGATGGTAAAATCACTTTAAATAAATCTAGTGGATAAAAGAAGCATCCTGTAGCGCGTTAGCTACAATATTTGCCCTGCTGCTAACAGTCAATGATGTGGATGATAAAGTGTACAATAATCTAGCTGATACCTATCAAGCTTTGACTTATTAGCACGGGGGGTTATGTGTAAATCCCACTCGGGCATTTAAATGAAATATGTATGACGAAGAAGACCTAAGCCTACTCGATGCTGAGGAAGAGCTAGAAAGCCCCCTAGATAAGATAAAGCCGCTAACTGCTGAGTCAGAAGTGGCAAGGCCCGACCCAGAAGTGATGCTAGCTCTTTTGGAAAATTCCCAACCCCAGCAACGGATGTTAGCAGCTCGTGCTTTTTGCGATATTGAAGATACACGAGCTATCCCCCATCTAATTCGCCTGTTAACTGATACCTGTCCCTTAGTGCGAGTGAGTGCAGCCTACGGCATTGGGCGCAATCCCAGTCCAGAAGCAGTGGAACCGTTAATTATTCAACTCCACAAAGACTGGAATGGCTATGTACGTAAAGGTGTAGTTTGGGCTTTAGGAAACTGCCGCGATCGCCGTTCTTTAGCACCTTTAGCAGATGCCTTAAGAACCGATATTTCCGCAGTACGTTTATGGTCTGCTAGTGCCTTAGCACAAATGGCAGACGTGGGCTATGAAGCCGTTGTGGGAGCCATACCCCCACTAATTGAAGCCTTAGTCCAAGACCCAGTAGCAGCCGTGCGCAGTAATTGCGCTTGGACAATTGGCCAGTTGTGTCGGGAATTGCCTTCTAATATTGTTTATGCCACGGCGATTGATGCGCTGATTCAAGCCTTTGCCGAAGACCAAGATTTGGGAGTAAGAGAAGATGCCAAAGCCTCACTGTTAGGCGTAGGTGATCCTCGTGGGTTACAGCTAATTGAAACTCTGGAACAAGAGGGATGGTTTTAAGTAGTAAATACTCTTGCTCTAAGTAGGTAGGCACAAATAAAATCAACTATGTAAAGAAAAATGAATCAGCTTAAAACCCTCTTCCCTTCTGCCTCCTGCCTTCTGCCTTCTGCCTTATCCTAGCGATAAATTTTCCCACCCACCTACTTACTCTGGCATAATAATTAGGTAGAAGCTAAATAATTTGGCACTGGATAACAAATTATTTAGCTTACTTTATTGCAATTATCACTTACTGGTTTTCATTGACAGGCTTGACCACATTGAGTTCATAAGGTCGTTCAATATCATCTTCACCCAAGTATTCACCATTTTGAATTTCCAGAATCACTAACGGAATTTGTCCTGGGTTTTCTACCTTATGCAAAGTTGCTGAGGGGACAAAAGTTGATTCGTTGCGATTCAATAATTTTTCTTCCTCTCCACAAGTTACCTTAGCTACACCGGAGACGACAACCCAATGTTCATTACGGTGATAATGGATTTGTGGCTTAATACCGTGTCTGGGCTTAATTTCAACACGACTAATTCTATAGCTTTCCCCTTCCTCTATCACTTCTACCGTACCCCAATGTCGTTCACCAGAATGTGAAGAAACTACATTGGTATTTGATGGATTACTATTCTCATTTTGAGTCATAATCAATTCCTGACTTGATGGCTATCACTATCCATCAGTAATTTAGCTCATACCAGATAAAGCTAGGATGAAGAACTTTGCACAGGTATGCAAAGTAGAGGCAAACATCTGATCCTCGTCTCAGATCAAGAATCTAAATCTAGAGATTGCATTCCTTGGCGTTGGGCAAAAGTCAGCATACTTCCTAATTGCAACCACACCAATAAGCAAGTTAAAAAACTAATTGGCAATCCAACTGCTAAAGCTAAGAAAGACGGAAAGCCAAATATCTCTAAACCTGAGCAGAGAAATAGACAAACACCGCCAGTTATTCCTAGAAATGGCACAAATAATTGTCTCAGTGAGGAAGGAGATTTAGAGTCTTCTGTACTATTTTTTTGCCATTGCTGCACGATGACTTTCAGCGTGCCAGATAAAGCAAAACCAGAAGTTAATGCGATCAACAAACCAATAATTAGCAGCAAAGAGGGCGGTTGTGCAGGGTAATAGTACATGAAAACTCCGGATTGATATTAAAAAATCACAGGTACAAGCAAGACAGTAAAAAATTTGACATTTTTATTTTTTAATGGAAGGAACGAAAAAACTAGAGTTTGGCAAGATGGCAGATACACCTTCTCTAGATAACTCTGTTAACATGCCGATCGCTACGTTGAATAAACGAGTCGGCTTGATGTCATCTTTGACTAAATCCCAAAGTCGTTGAACTTCTTCGGTATGCAGACGGTCATCTTCGGTAAGTGCTAGCACTAACTGTCGCCGGAGAAATTTCCCTTCATCAGATAACAAAAATTGCAACCCCATCTGTGCTGTGGGTAATACATCAAAGTTGCCATCAGTACGAGCGATCGCAATTAAATTCTCTAAGCGCTGCCACTGGAATTTACCATTTTTAAATAGCACGTTCAGTAAGCGTCGCCGTAATTCGGGAGATTCTCCAGTCAGTAATCGCCTGGCTATGTAGGGATAACCCACCTCAACTATTTTGAAATTAGGGTTGAGGCTGAGGGCAATACCTTCTTGAGTCACTAGAGAACGAATAATTAAGGCAAACTTCGCCGGCACTCGGAAAGGATATTCATACATCAGTTCCGAGAACTCATCAGTGATGGTTCTGAAGTTAAATTCCCCGACGTTTTTACCAATGGCATTTCCCAATACTGACTCTAATGCCGGAATTATTGGGCAAATATTTGTGTCTGGAGTCAGAAAACCCAAATTCACAAAGTCTATGGCTAAATCAGCGTATTCTTTGTTAACTAGATGTACTAGAGCATCTACCAAAGTTTCCTTAGTATTTTCCTCCAACTGATCCATCATGCCAAAGTCAATGTAAGCCATACGACCATCTGGCATAGCGAACAAATTTCCCGGATGGGGGTCAGCATGGAAGAAACCATGTTCCAATAGTTGCTGTAAACCAGAAGTCACACCGATTTGGATAATACCTTCTGGGTCTAAACCTGCTTCCTTGATTCTTGTAGTATCTGTGAGTTTGAAGCCGTGAATCCATTCCAGAGTTAAAACACGGGTGTTAGTATAACGCCAGTAAATAGCTGGAACTTTCACGCGCGGGTCGTTGCGAAAATTGTGAGCAAATTTTTCCGCGTTCCGACCTTCATTGATGTAATCAATTTCCTCAAATAACTTGATGCCAAACTCATCCACAATTAAAGTCAGGTCGTGACCGAGATTCAGGGGTAGCCAAGGTGCTAACCAACTAGCCGCCCAACGCAGCAAATAAAGGTCGAGTGTGATGACTGGGCGTAAGTAGGGACGTTGCACCTTCACCGCCACTTCTTCGCCACTGAGTAGACGACCACGATACACTTGACCTAAACTAGCGGCTGCTACTGGACTAGGTGACAACTCACTATAAACTTCCTTAATTGGACGAGCTAACTCGTTTTCAATAATTTGATAAGCGATCGCATTATCAAAAGGTGGTAACTGGTCTTGCAGCTTGATTAGTTCATCTAAGAAATCTTTACGTACTAAGTCTGGGCGAGTGGATAGTGCTTGACCCACTTTAATGAAAGTAGGGCCAAGCCGAGTGAGCAATTCTCGTAATTGGATGGCACGTTTACCCCTGTTCTGCTCAACTTGGTCTTGCCATTCGTCCCACTTGAGACTAAAAATAAATCCAGCAAAAGACCAGATAATTTTTAGCACTCGTCCCCAAGCCAGCCAGGGACGGTAACGATAGTAACGAGCGATCGCATCTGGATTGTAGCGCCTTAGCTGAGCAGGTTGATACTGACCCACGCCTTTATTTGCCTCTTCAACTGGGAAATCTACATTGATGGTTGTTTTTTGTTCTCCAACCTACAAGGTTAATTGCAAGTTGAGAATATCTTTAGTTTTTTATAGAAAACTATTAAACTTAAATCTGTTCCGGGTAATATTTTCTGCGGTTTTAGCCTACCTTATCACCCAGATTTTTTTATCTTTTTCTTAATTATACTTTATAAAAGTACAACTTTTTCGTAGTGGACAAGAGGACTGGGAACTAGGTAGAAGTCGCCTCTCCAGTCCCCCATTCCACTTACCGAGATTTAGCTTCTAAATCTGCCAAACGGCTTTTGAGTTCTTGATTTTGTTGTTTGAGTTGGTCGAGTTCCTCTCGCAACTGACGCAACGCCTTGTCTGTACCGACATTCTTTTGCACTTTGGCAATTTGTTCATCAGCAGAACGACGCACACGTCCATCGGCGGTTTGGTCGGCTAACGATCGCAAAATGCCGATGGCTTTGGGTGTTTCCATTTGTCCCAATGCTGCTACTACTGCCATTTGGGTTAAAAAGAAGGTTTCTTTGGCTAGTTCTGCTAATTTATCTAAAATCCGTTCTAAATTAACCGGACTTTGACCTACAGAAATCTTGCCTAAAGCCCGGATTGCTGCTAAACGCAATGGTTGAGGAATACCAAGTTTGGTGTATTCTAGCAACAGATTTAAAGCGGATTCCGAGGTTTTGAGTTCAGCTAAACCGCCAATTGCCCCACTACGCACGACTTCATTCCAACCTGCTCTTTCTTCTAACACAGATTGCAGCAGCTTGATGACCTTTTCTTCTTTGGGTTTTTCATCCAAGTTAGCAGCAGCGATCGCCCCCACAGCACGAGAAGCGGCGGCTTCCACGTAGTAACTAGGATCACCATTTTTCACTAACTCTTTTACAGCCTTATAGCTTTCATAGGTTTTAATTTTTGCCAATGCTTCCACTACAGCACGCCGCACAAAAGCATTTTGGTCTTGTAACCCAGGAACTAACCCATTAAAGGCTTGATCTAATTTAACTTCTGCCAGTTGTTTAGCTACTTCTACCTGTACACCCCAAAATGAATCATTTTTGAGTGCAGCCGATAGTGCTTTAGTTGCTTCTAATCCACCTTTTTTTGCTAAAGCTTCTGCTGCATAGATGCGAGAAATTGGGTTAGGGTCAAATTCTAACTGTGCTTTCAACTCTGGTACGGGATACTCTAAAGACACAGTTTTCAAGAAATGATTGCCTACATCAAAGCTGATAAATTGGGGCTTTTCTGTGAGTGGGAAGTAAAAGCTTTGTTCGCGTTCATGTACCCGTACAGTAAAAGTTTTGAGTTGTGCAGGTTCACCCTGTTGAACGTAGCCAAAACCAATGGGGATTTTCAGGTCAAACAAATCCTGACTATTATTCTTGTCGGCTTGGGTTTGAGTGACTGTAACTTTTGCTAAATTAGCATCGCCATCCCACGAGTAAGTTACTTTAAAATCAGGATGACCGCCACGATAAACGTACTGGTCAAAGAGAAAAGCAAGATTACGTCCAGTTGCTTTTTCAATAGCCCGTAGTAAGTCTACTGTTTCTACAGTTTTGTGAGCATTATCTTGAACAAAAGTTTGAATTGCTGGCCAAAATAATTCTTCTCCCAATTCTGCTCGGATCATGTGATAAACACAAGAGCCTTTTTCGTAAATATGGCGATCATAAAGTTCGATCGCTTCCCGGTAAACATGAGTTACCATCGGCCGACGGTAACGGCTGCTATCTTCGCTGAAGTAACTCCGGGCTTCTAATAAACGATAGTATGCTGCATCTTGGTCGCCATATTCATGTTCTGTCCACATCACCTCAGAGTAGGAAGCCATACCTTCCTTAATCCAAGCATGAGACCAGTGCTTAATTACCAGCAAATCACCAAACCACTGATGTGCTAATTCGTGGACAACTAAACTTTCTGTAGTGCGATTATCTAAGGTGGCGCGTTCATCCAGCAAACATCGGTCTGTTAATAGAGTTGTGGAAGTATTTTCCATTCCCCCAAAGATGAAGTCATCCACGCAAACTTGAGCATATTTGGGAAAGGCGTATTGATAACCATACTTTTCACTCAAAAACTCCATCATGCGGGGAGTTTTGCCCATGCTGCGTTTAGCATCATCTTTTCTACTTTTTTCTACGTAGTAGGTAACAGGTTTACCTTGCCACTCGTCACGAATTTCCGCAAAATCACCTACCGCTAAAGTCATCAAATACGTAGGATGAACTTGTTGTTGTGACCAATGGTAGATTTTATGATCACCATCTTTTCGGGTGTCAATGAGTTCGCCGTTGGAAATAGCTACCAGGTGTTTAGGAACACGAACGCGGATTTCCGAAGTAGACAATTGTCCTGGGTAATCGAAACAGGGAAACCAGAAACGCGAGTCTTCGTCTTCGCCTTGAGTCCAGACTTGGGTAGGCTTGTTGGGGTAGTGTTGGTCTGGTTGAACAAAGTAGATACCGCGTTGGGGTTTTTCCACAGCATAGGCGATCGCAATTAATAGCCGTTTGCCAATCTGCGTTGGTTGAGTAAGTTTAATCGCCAGATGTTCGCCATTGTAATCAAAATTTTGTTCTACCTCGTCTACCTGCACAGATTGGATATTTAAGTTGACAGCATCCAAAGTCAAACGATCAATACCACTGCGAACGGGCAATAGGCGAATGCTGCAACTACCGTGGTAACTTTGGTGAGGAATATCCAAGCTGAGATCGAGAAAAATATGCTCTACCTGTCCAGGGCGATCGGGATTATAGTGTGGTCTTGAGCCTGGTAACTCAAAAGATTTGTGACCGTTATTCTCTGTATCAAAATAAGACTGCAACATTGATGCTTACTAACCTTTTAATCCTGAAAAGTCTACCTAGATGTATTCCAAAAATCACACTATCTGGTTTATTGCCCAAATTAAAAAGGCTCTTGGCAGGTGAGAATTAATCTTATCTCTACCTAGCAAATTTGATTGGGCTGATATCGTGTGCCTTTTTGTGATCGGATCAAGAGTTTCTTACATCTCGTTAAATTTCCATTGAGTACAAATACTCCCAAGTCTTCCTATAGTTTAGAATAGCTTGCCACTATCAAGAAGGGAAAAAGTGCTGAGTGCTGAGTGCGCTGGCCCTGAGCGAAGTCGAAGGGGAGTGCTGAGTCAAGAATTCGCCTTTATCCCTTTATCCCCTTGTCCCCCTATCCCCTTGTCCCCTTGTCGTGCGGATTTGCATCTCACCTGATTGAAGTATTGTTTGTAGCGTTTTTTGAGCCAGAATGTGTAAATTCACTAATTTTGTCAGTATTTACCGCATAAATTAGTGAAAATTACGAACAATTCCGAGAACTCTACAATGACGTTTGTACTCGCCTCGGTGACAATTTGAAGAAAAGAGGACAGTAATAATGCCTGAACGTAAATCAAATTTGTTAATTCCTGCTGTTGGTGCTGCTGTAGTCATAGCAGGAAGTGTAGCTGCTTATATATATTTTAAAGGTCTATCTGGTGATAGCTCAGGCGCTTTAGGTAGTGCTAAATTAGTCCCTTCCACAGCGCTGATGGCAACTTATATTACAACTGACCCACAAGCTTGGGCAAAATTACAACAGTTTGGCACTCCAGAAACACAAAAGTTAATCGCAAAAGGCTTAGAAGATTTTAACGAAGATTTTTTTAGTGAAAGTGATATTTCTTACGAAAAAGATATCAAGCCTTGGGTGGGTGGTGTGATGTTTGCTATGCTACCGCCTAATCCTACTAAACTTGCACAGTCGAATAAGCCTTCTACAGAGCCTAATTCTGCTACCAAAGTACAACCAGAACCTAATGTCTTGATGGTAGTAGGCATCAAAGATAAACTCAACGCTTTAAATTTTGCTAATAAGTGGAAAGGGCAAAAAGGTGTCAAAAGCCAGGAATCTGATTACAAAGGTGAAAAAATTACGGAAACTACAGAAAATGGCAGACAGACATATAGCGTAGTTATCAATAATAACCATTTAGTATTAGCTCCTGAAAAGCAAGCTGTAGAAAAGGCTATTGACACCTTTAAAGGACAGCCCTCTTTTGCCAATCAAGAAGGTGCCAATACGATTCTTACCGCAAGTTCAGATGTCAAAAACACCTTGGCACAAGTTTACATACCAGACTACGGGGGCATGATACAGCAATTGATAGCCGCAAGTCCCCAGGCTAGGGAACTACCTCCACAAAGTTTGACCCAGTTGAAACAAGTAAAATCTTTGGTGGCGCGTGTGGGTATTGATGATCAGGGAGTGCGGCTAAAAGCGATCGCTAATTTAGATCCGCAACTGAATAAATTCGAGTATCAAACAACTCCGGCAAACATAGTTAAACAATTACCCTCAGATACCTTTGCTTTAATTACTGGTAATGGTATCAGCCGGAGTTGGTCAACCTTAGTCGAACAGTCCAAAGATTATCCTGAATTTAACCAAATAATACAGCAAGTGCGGGGGCAACTGAAGTTTGTCAATATTGACCTAGATAAAGACGTTTTCGGGTGGATGGATCAGGAATTCGCCTTTGGTACTATTCCCTCAAATCAAGGTATGTTGGCGAGTGTGGGTTTTGGAGGAGCATTAATATTTGAAACCAGCGATCGCCAAACAGCAGAAGCGACTTTGAGTAAACTAGATAACCTCGCCAAAACCCAACAAATTAATATTAGTAAAAGAAATATTGGCGGTAAAGACGTAACTGAGTGGCAAATCCCCCGACAAGGCGCGTTATTTTCCCACGGTTGGCTAGATAAAAATACTGTATTTTTAGCAATAGGTGGTTCTGTAGCTGAAGCGATCGCCACTTCCAATAGTCCCAAACTTGATAGTAGCGACACCTTCAAAGCTGTAACTGGTTCATTGCAAAAGCCCAATGCTGGCTACTTTTACTTAGATATGGAAAAAACTGTATCTTTATTAAATAGCTTTGTGGCCAAAAGGCAACCTATCCCATCTGAAGCCAACACAGTCCTAAGTTCCATTCGTGGTTTTGGTGTCACCGCCACCAGTCCCGACAAATCCACCAGTCAATTAGAGATGTTGTTAGCTCTGAAACCGAAAACTGCAAAATAGAGGGAGTGGGAGACAAGGGGACAAGGGGACAAGGGGACAGGGGGACAGGTAGGGCTGTTTCATTCGCTTGTGTTGGAGATTTGTCAAGAGGATAATCTCACGCAAAGGCGCAAAGACGCAAAGAAAAATCAGGTATTTCGGACTGAAGATGCCAAAATTTTCGGTCTTAATTGTGGATTTGCCCTTGCAATTTTAACCCTTTTAGGGAACGAATCAGCCCTGGGGGGACAGGGGGAATAATTATCAATTTGCTCCTCCGTCCTCTTTGCGTTTCTGGGTTCTTTGCCAATATGCTTACAAAACCTGAGTATTGTGAGATTCCAAGGTTTCAGTTAGCCTATCTAACGCGCCAGTTAGTCTTTCCTGAGCGACAAGATGAGGATCTGGTGGTGGGGGTTCATCGGCGACTTCTTCTTGTCTTTTGAATCTTTGTAAGGCTCGTACTGCTACAAATATGATGAGGGTAATGATGATAAAGTCAACGATCGCGCCGAGAAAACTACCGATTCTAATTCCTGGGCCAACAGTAATTGTTCTCCAGTCTTCGCCAGTCACAGCAACCAAGGGATTAATGAATGGCATAATCACATCCTCAACAAAGGAAGTGACAATTCTACCAAAAGCAGCACCAATGATGACTGCGATCGCTAAGTCTAATACATTGCCTTGAAGGGCAAATTCCTTAAAATCTCTTAAAAAGCCGTTGGCTCTTCTTCTTACTCTGGCCATACTTGACTATCAAGAATTTTTGTAGTTTTTTAAACCTTACTCAGCTTTTTGGTGTGGCTAAGTTATCGGAATACTACAAATCTTAGACCAATGGAGCATCCCACTTTGGCCAGAATACAAAAATTTAAATGTGTTGATTGAAAGTGCCCCACCTGCTGGGAATGAAAGAAACGCATATAACCTTTCGTTCCCTGTCACCTATCACCTGTTCCCTAATTGTGTCATAAGTAGAATAGGCTGTTAAACCCAAACTGATTTATGACTGCTGTTGTAACAACTCCTCCTGGCTTAGCATCTCGTTTGGTAAATGGCATATTGGCTATTAAACCTTTAGCCGATCTAGCCAAGCATCAAGCTAGACAAATGATGATTAAACGAGCTGAAAAAATTGGCGTTCCTTGGACACAGGAAGTAAAAGCATTACAGGCGCGTGATTGGACGCAAGAATTAGCTCAAGTTAAGAATTCTCAACTTTCTTATCCAGACTATTACCTCACCTCATTCCATGCTTACGAAACTGGTAATCTTAGTTGGCAAGCTGCATTTGAAGTAAAACCTGCTGCTCATGCTGTTCACGCTAAAATTTGGCAGGATGCTGAAGCCCAAGGTGATGCCAAACTACGTCAAAGTTACCACGATATTCTCAGAGACTCGCTTTCCTATAATCCGCAAGATATTCTGGATGTGGGATGTAGCGTTGGTTTAAGTACCTTTGCCCTACAAGAGGTTTATCCCCAGTCTCAGATTACAGGCTTAGACTTATCGCCTTACTTTTTAGCTGTTGCCCACTACCGCGCCCAACAGCGTCAAGCTAAGATTAATTGGCTTCATGCCACAGCTGAATCTACTGGCTTACCAGATGCCTCGTTTGATTTAGTCTCAATTTTTTTGATGTGCCACGAATTACCTCAGTCAGCAACTCGCAAGATTTTTGGAGAAATGCGGCGTGTGCTGCGTCCGGGTGGTCACTTGGCAATTATGGACATGAATCCCCAATCTGAAGTTTACAAGAAAATGCCTCCATATATTTTGACGCTGCTCAAAAGTACAGAACCTTATTTAGATGAATATTTTGCCTTAGATATTGAGCAGGTTTTAGTGGAGGCTGGTTTTCAAGTTCCCACAATCACTAGCAATACCCCACGTCATCGGACTGTGATGGCCCAAGTGAGTGGCTGATTTCTAGCTACTGTTGACACCAAAGCTATGACTCCCGTCCTGGTGCCCAGGTGTCACGCCATTTGACAGTGCCTTCTTTAGCGATTACCCAACGACGGTTGACTAGATTTTCCCGCAGAGGCGATCGCCCTTCACGCCACATGGCATATTTATAACTAATCAAGTTACCAGCACTTTCATCAAAGGGAATCTCTGCAAACCAGGTGTTGGAGTTGATGTACTCTAGGGGATAAGCCTTGCTGATATCCCAGTTACCTAATTCTGGACAGTCTCCAGTCACGACGATGGTTTCACCTGGTTGGGTATGTACCCCATTGAGTTGTACCCGGACGAGAGTTTGTCCTTTGACCCTTTCCCCAACGCGGCTTAAAACAATCACCCCACGTTCTTCGATTCGCAAATCATAAATTTTCCCGTCTTGGATTTCATACTTATTGCGAGTCACTACACAGGTATGTTCCCCATCAGGTAGTTCTGTGTCTACTTCTGGTAAAGTAACCTCTCCTCCCCGGTTCAGTGCTACAAAACATACAGAGTCCCCATAGCGACGGATATAGCAGTAAACGTCAGGTGTGAGGTATTTTTGCCAGTGGCTACCCATAGAAATGGCCGGATTCAATCGCCGTAAGCCAGACAGCAATCTGATATAACGATAAATCTCAGTTTCAGTATCCCACTTTTCCATCATGGGGCGGTTGTACGGATCGTTACCACCATTGGTATCGTTATGTAGATACTGTTCTGTGCCGTAATAGATGCAGGGAATACCACGAGCTGTCATAATTAGAGCGATCGCCACTTTCAGCATCGCTGGATCAGGATTCAGCGATTGGAAGCGGGGCATATCATGGTTATCGATGAAGGTAACTAACTCTGTTGCTCCACTGTAACGATAGTCTTGGTCAAAAATGTATTGAATTGTTTGGAATCCATTGTCTGAACCTTGCGCCAATGCAGCCCGAATCGCCATGCATAGCCCAAAGTCTAGCATGGTCATACCTGAGTGATTGGCAAATTCAACGGAGAGATCGTCCCCAGGATGGCTATAAATCCATTCTCCAAAAATAAACACATCTGGTTTGTGATTGGTCATATCACCAGTGAACTCTTGCCAAAACCAGATAGGCATATGTTTGACAGTATCTACACGTAGTGCATCCACACCCCGGTCTAGCCATTGTTTAATTGCAGACTTAATGTACTGTCGATATTCAGCATTATTTTCATTGAAGGTTGCTAAACCTGCTAGTTCACAGTTTTGCACTTGCCATTCGTCTTCCCAGTCTTGCACTTCACCATAATGGTGATACCAGTGATTGACATCATTGTTGAAGTCAGCAATTTTGACTCCATCATCATATAGTTCACCTTTGCTACCGTTGGTATCAGGGGTACTGTGGTTGCAAACAATATCCAGCACCAGTTTCATGTTGCGCTTGTGCAGTTCGGCTATTAACCGATCAAATGTAGTGTTTTTGGTTTCCTGGGTTTCATTTAGGGAAGGATTTTCTCCCTGAGCAATGTAGCGTGGATTAATGCGTTTAAAGTCTTTTGTCCAATAACCATGCATTGCTGCATTGCTAATCAGTAAATCTTCTACTTGCTCAAACAGGGGAGTTAACCAGACAGCCGTCACTCCCATATTTTTGAGGTAGTCCAATTTATCGATGACACCTTGCAAGTCGCCACCCCAGTACTTACCCCAATCTTGTCCAGTCGGATCGTAAAGGTTTGAGTTAGCACCTTTGCTGTTATCCGGATCACCTTCATAAAAGCGATCAACTACAAGAAAATAAATTGTTTCTTGACGAAATTCAATATCTCTGGTGTAAAGAAACTCTAGGTCAATCTCAGTATCTAATGATGTTACTTGAATCAGAGATTCTACTTCTGCACTAGGAGAATCTACTTGATATTGATTTTCTGAGAACTGGGATGGAGGATTTTTCACCATATTAAGTAGCAAAGTTTTATAAAGTTAGGGTTGCTCAAACTATGAGTACAGTCTTACTCAGTATTATGTATCGCTACAAACAACGGGATTATGTCATCCTTCGTTTGGTATAAAAATCTATCTTGAGCTAGTTTATAATTCTACCCTGATGTGTACTATATTCACTAAAAGTTCCCAGCACAAGATGAGTACTGCTAGGGTAATTGAACTGTAAAGTAAATATTAACGCTGAAATGAAATATCAGGCATCCTAGGGATACTCAGGATATCAAGGTTACTCAATAAATCCCAGTTCCTATAAAAATATTACTGTTCGCTCTCTGTATGTTTGACATTCGGGATAGGGTAAATTAAAGACTTGACTACAAGCAAATTTCAGTAAAAATTAATTAGCACTGGAGATATTCTGAGGGACATTGAGTCAGCCAGATATTAGCAAACCTTCATTGTAGGAGGTTCGCTACATTACTAAACTGACCATTGTTACTTTTAATCTGTTAGTACTAGCAAAAAAAAGGAGGTAGTAATTATGACTAAATATGACAAGATTTTTAATTCATCAGAGGTTACAGAAGAATCACTGAGTCCAGAAGAAGCAGTAGCAGCGATCGCGGTGACAACGGCGATCGCTCATTCTTCTGTTGAAGAGGTGGATGCAGAAACTTTAGCGAGTATCCTTTGGGAATTCGAGGTTTTTGAGGAATACTCAGAAGATGAGATTGCCCAAATAGTCGATAGACTCATAGGTATGGCAGAAGTTGAGGGACTAGGATACCTGTTTAATGTTGCCAGTGAAAGCCTCACAGATGACCTAGTGTTAGATGCTTTTGCCACAGGGGTAATCGTAGTAATCGATGAAGAAGAACTAGTGATCCCCAAACAGAAACAACCTTACCTCCAAGAATTACAGCAAGCCTTGGAACTTGAGGATGAAGAAGCACAAGAAATTATCCAGGAGGTAATAGCCGCCTTTCAAGAAGCAGAAAATGAAGAATACCTAGATGACGAAGAAGACACAGTAGTCGTTACAGATTATGGCGATGAGGTATATGAATCGCCCTTAGGTAATTTTTCAGTCCCAATTCCAGTAGATCCACAGCAAGGCGGGAAGGTACAAAGTCAAGAAGGGTTAGTTGGCTTTTCTGATGACTTCGGCACTTTGTTGAGAATCCATTATTATCCCATACCCTCAGAACAGTTAGAGGAATTGGAATCTATTGGACAGGAAGAATATCTTCAATCAATTCTCATAAATAAGTATCTACCACAAGCAATTTATACTAATGTACCCAATGCGGAAGTGAAATATACTGAATATTTGGCAGACACGATGGAAGGATCTTACTTTGCTTTAGTCGATATGCCTCAGGGTTCAACAATTTCCCAGCCAGGAAATAACGGTACTGCCATAAGATTGGACGCATACCGAGGGCTTCTCGCATTTATGAATACTAACTATTTGTATATAGTTAGCAGCCAGCACAGCTTTTTTAATGGTGAAACACCAGATTCTCTTGAAGAAGAAGCCGAGGAGATGAAGGAGAATATCTTAGAGTTTGTGGAGACTATAGAATTCTCTTAACCTCAACGAACTCAGAGGGAAGTCCCAATGAAACGAGTTTCACAGCCAAGTATGAAAGAGGGACTAGGGACTGGGGAACTCGGTGCCCCCTCTGGGGATAAGGGGCAATGGGGACTGGGATTTTTACTCAGCACTCAGCACTTAGCACTCAGCACTTTCAAGTCAGACGGAAGACGGATGATCCTCTGACGAATCGCGACCAAAGGAAGCTTGGGTAAGAGTAAAGTGCTAAATTTTTGATTCAGCAGCACCTATAAAGGTGGGGTCTCAATCCCCATATAATTTCTTCATTCTTCCTTCGCTTTGCACAATCTTCGTCGCAGCAAATCCAAAGCTGTACATGCACTCACATAACGAATTAAAGCACGCCCCCGCATTGTGCCAAACCGATACTCAAAACTTTTCACTTCGTCTTTTGGCCCAGCTAAACCAATATAAACTAAACCCACTGGTTTAGTATCCGTTCCACCAGTGGGACCAGCAATACCAGTAATACTTAATCCCCAAGCAGTTGCCAGGCGAGTTTTTACCCCTATCGCCATTTGTTCTGCAACAGTAGCACTCACCGCCCCAAATTTATCTAAGTCGTCTGGGTTCACTCCCAGTAACCCCACCTTGACCGAGTTGTCATAAGAAATTACCCCACCCCAAAAGTAATCAGAACTTCCAGAAATATCAGTCAACATTTGCCCTAGTCCACCACCAGTGCAAGATTCTGCTACTGACAGCGTGGCTCCTGATACACGCAACAATTGACCAACTACGGTAGCCAAAGTGTCATCATCAGCACCGTAATAATCTAATCCCGCAATGTCTTTGAGTTGTTTCTCAATCGGCGCAATCAAAGCCTCAGCTGCTGCATCTGTTGCAGCCTTAGCTGAAATACGCAGTCTAACTTCACCCTTACCTGCATAAGGGGCTACTGTGGGATTAGGCAAATTAAAATAGGGAGCAACTTTCTCTGCTAAAGCAGATTCACCAATACCCCAAAACTTCAAACTCCGACTGTAAATAATTTCTTTGCCCCAACCTTGGCTTTTGAGAAAAGGTACTGCTGTTTCATCCCACATCCGATGCATTTCTGACGGTACACCAGGAAAAGTGAGAATTGTGATTTCAGGACGAGGTTGCCAAATAATACCGGGTGCTGTACCAGTAGGGTTGGGTAAAATGTTTGCACCTTGGGGAATCAACGCTTGTTTGCGGTTTGTAGGGGTCATTACCCGACCGCGTTGGGCAAATTTCTGAGTGATGTCTTCGATAATTTCTGGGCTTTCTACCAAGGGAACATCAAAGAAATCAGCGATGGTTTCACAGGTCAGGTCATCAGGTGTAGGGCCAAGACCACCTGTAAAAATCAGAACTTGCGCTCTTGATAAAGCAATTTCTATAACTTGCTTCAGTCGTTCTGGGTTATCCCCAACTACTGTTTGATAGTAGTGAGGAATCCCCAGTTGCGCTAATTGTTGCGCCAAAAATTGAGCATTACTGTTGAGGATATCTCCTAGCAGTAGTTCAGTACCAACACAAATAATTTCTGCACTCATGTAATTAAGAGAGTGGGGAATGGGGAATAGGGAATGGGGAATAGTATTTTTTACTCAGCACTCAGCACTCAGCACTCAGAAAAGCACTTAGAAAACCACTATTTACTTTTGCTGAGAGAGTTTCCACACTCGCCAGGTAACGTAACTTAGCAGCGAGGTTGTGGCACTGGCATAAATCATGCCACTGGGAATACCAGCAATAGCCAATGCCAGACTCCCAACCCAGAGGGTTAAAGAGTAAATGAACAAAACAGTCCATCGATGGGATAGACCAGCCTTTAATAGTCGATGGTGTAGATGGCTATGTCCATCTGCAACCCAGGGCAATTTACCACTAAAAATTCGTGCCAAAATTACTGCTGACATGTCTACAATTGGTACTGCCAAAATTAGATAAGGCAAGATCACAGCAGTAAAAGCAGGGATTTTTACCAGCCCGATTACACCCACAGCCGCTAGGGTAAATCCCATAAAATAAGCCCCGCCATCCCCCATAAAGATTTGTGCTGGGTTGAAATTGTAACGCAGAAATCCTAGGGAAGCGCCAGCCAAGGCGGCGGCAATCAGGGCTGCTTCTGGTTGCCGCATCAACAGAGACACAAGCAGCATCACTACAGCAGCAATTCCTGATACCCCAGCAGCTAATCCATCTAAACCGTCAATCCAGTTAATGGCGTTGACCATCCCTACCAACCAAATGACTGTGATGGGCAAACTGAGCCAATTGAGGTCAACTATCCCGACTGTGGGAATGGTAATAAAATCTATGCTTACTCCCGCTTTCCAAGCACCAGCTGCCACAATAATTTGCATGATTAGGCGTGTTAAGGGAGATAGGTTTAACAAATCGTCTGCTAAACCAATGAGAAAAAAGCCAAGACCACCTAAGGTAACACCCCAGATTTGCCATTCTTTGTCAGGTGGTAAATTTCCGAATCCGCCCAACCACCAGATAATTAGTAAGGAGGCGATAGTACCTGCGAAGATAGAAACTCCCCCCAAACGTACCATCGGACGTTTATGGACTTTGCGATCGCCAGGTTGATCCACACGTCCACTTTTTATACCAATGTTTTTAACATCAGGCGTAGTCCAGAGGACGACTACTGCGGCAATGAGGAAAGCGATCAGATGATAAATCTGAGCAGGCATCGGTATTTTCAATAAGTAGTTTGCTAAGACAAACGAGGGACGTTGCTATTTAATATTTACTACATTTCCGGCTTTAATCAGCATGGAGAGTGGGGATGGGGAGATGGGGCAGGGCTGTTTCATTCGCTTGTGTTAGAGATTTGTCAAGAGGATAATCTCACGCAAAGGCGCAAAGACGCAAAGAAAAATCAGGTATTTCGGACTGAAGATGCCAAAATTTTTGGTCTTAATTGTGGATTTGCCCTTGCAATTTTAACCCTTTTAGGGAACGAATCAGCCCTGCCCTGCTCCCCTGCCTACACTAAAGCTGGTACAGGAATTTCCCAATGAGGATACAAGGGGAAGCGATCGCATAATGCTGCTACCCGTTGTCGGCAATCTTGGGCGACTGTCTCCGAATCGGGATCAAGCAGGCGATCGGCAATAATATTGCCAATCTCGGTAAATTCTGCTACTCCCAAGCCTCTTGTGGTCATGGCTGGAGAACCTAACCTCAAACCACTGGTGACAAATGGTGATTGCGGATCAAAGGGAACCGTATTTTTGTTGGCGGTAATATTTACACCACTCACCAGCTGGTCGGCTTGCTTACCTGTGAGTCCGATATTCTGTAAATCTACTAGCATTAAATGATTATCAGTACCATTTGATACTAATTTTAAACCACGGTTTTGGAGTTGATGAGCCAAGGCACGAGCATTATCAATCACTTGAGCAGAATAAGTCTTAAAATCTGGTTTCAGTGCTTCTCCAAAAGCTACTGCTTTAGCCGCAATCACATGTTCTAAAGGCCCACCTTGAGTGCCAGGGAACACTGATTTGTCTAGCTTTTTGCCCAGTTCTGCGTCGCGGGTCAAAATCAAACCACCGCGAGGGCCACGCAGAGTTTTATGAGTTGTTGTTGTGACTACATCACAGTCAGGGATGGGGTTAGGATGAAGACCACTCGCAACTAAACCAGCGATATGAGCAATATCAGCTAGTAAGTAAGCACCAATTTCATCAGCAATGCTGCGAAACTTGGCAAAATCAATCACACGGGGATAAGCTGAATAACCGCAAATTAAGAGCTTGGGACGCTCCCTCAGCGCCAGCTCCCGAATTTGGTCATAGTCTAGCTGTTCTGTTTGTTGGCTCACGCCGTAGTGGCAAACTTGGAACCACTTACCGGAAACATTCACTGGCGAACCGTGGGTGAGATGTCCCCCATGAGACAAATCCATGCCCATGATTTTGTCACCTGGTTCCAGTAATGTGAGGAAAACTGCAAAATTTGCCTGAGCGCCAGCATGGGGTTGTACATTCGCATGAGCCGCACCAAACAATTGTTTAGCACGGTCGATCGCTAGTTGCTCGATTTTATCGATAAATTCACAACCGCCATAGTAGCGTTTACCAGGCAATCCTTCAGCGTATTTATTTGTCAGTGCTGAACCTTGTGCTGCCAGTACAGCAGCCGAGGTAAAGTTTTCACTAGCAATCAACTCTAAGTGGTCGCGTTGACGCTGTAGTTCTTGGTTAATTAACAGAGCGATCGCGGGATCAGAGTCAGCCAGAAAGTCTGAATTATTCCTAGTCACTTCAACTATCCTTATGGAAATTTGCACAACGGGAGATTTTGGTGAAGCAGCACCTCAGTAAACGTTCACGGTCAATAGTCTGTGTTTTTTTTGACTGCTGACTTATTGATGTTTATTGGTGCTGACTTATTTATTATTAGATGCCAACCTAACTAATGCATTAATGATGATCAAGCTTTATTCCTGAATCTCAAATTTTACCTTACTCAGCACTTTTAACTCAGCACTCTTCATACTCCCAATGCTAACTTTGCAGGGATGCAATGGATACTTGATAAATATCTCTGCTAAAACCTTGGTGTCAAAATTTATATATGAGTTGTGACGAAACAATCGCTATCTCAGATACACAACATACAATAAATTAAAGTTCACTTGAAATTTTTTGTTACTAGCCCCAGATTTGCCACCCACTGACTTGAATGTGTTGAGTAAAAATCCCATTCACCAGTCCTTAGTCTTTTGGCAATGAAATTCGTTTCATTGGGACTGCGTAGGAGAATGCGCTTAAGCGTGATTAGCGATCGCCATCACACAATCACAATAGTTTCAATGCACAGCTTCAGCTCAATCTAGCTTTAGTTGCATTTTGGCTACTCATCAAGTGTGTCTTTCCTGGAAAAAAGGGGTCAATAGTGAGGATTTACAGGAGGAATTGCATGTTAGTTATTTTAATGGATGAGCAAATTCTTGCCCCCGCGCAAGTTTGTCAATCTTGTTTACTTGCCGATGAGAGCGGTCAACCTCGATGGCGTGGCGGTCAACTGCGGTGTGGTCAAGCCATTCGCAAACTGACTGCTCACCAACCAGAGCAATACGAATGTATGATGGGCTTCCGGATCGCGTATGTAGAATCATGAGAAACTATCAGCAAAACCAAGCAACTGCGTTATCCTAGGCTCAAGAACTCTTGAATTTTAGCCACAGGAGAACGCATAATGACTTGGCGCGGGTCTACAACGGTTTCTGACCGGATTTTTGCTTGTTTACCTTATTTGCTACCCTTGATTGAGGGTTTAGTTTTCGGTAGCTATCTGTTGAGACAGTTTCCAGTTCTCACAGTGCTATTTATCCCTTTGAGTCCCATACTGCTAATTTATCGGACTGTTCCTTTTGCCAGCCTGATTATTTTCTTTGCCTTATTCCTCTTAGTGGTGCGAAACGAAAAAATCAGTCACTTCATTCGTTTCAACACTATGCAAGCAATTCTTTTGAACATTGTAATATTTTTGTGTTCCATATTGCTGCAAATTGTGGGGCCGATTCCTGGTGCTGACTTTGCCATAGAAACGATCGCCAACACTATCTTTTTAGGCATAGTGGTAGCGGTTGTATATTCTGTTGCTCAGTCCCTCTTTGGACGTTACGCAGAAATTCCGGCGATTTCTGATGCAGTTTATATGCAAGTCCGCTAGCAGTTAACGGGCCGCTACGGTGTTTTCTAAGCGACCAATGCCTTCAATTTCGACGCGGACGCGATCGCCTATTTGCAATGGCCCTACACCCAATGGCGTACCCGTTAATACTATATCTCCTGGTAGTAGTGTCATCACTTGACTGATATAGGACACTAGCACATCGGGAGGAAACACCATCTGATCAATACAAGCAGATTGTACGGGAGTTGCTTCATCATTTAAGAAAGTTTGTAACCTAGCTCCAGGATTTAATTCTCGAACAATCCAAGGACCTAGGGGACAGAATGTATCAAAACCTTTAGCACGAGTCCATTGACCATCCTTTTGTTGTAAATCCCTCGCTGTCACATCGTTAGCGATGGTATAGCCCCAAATTTTGGTCTGGGCTTCTTCTAGTGTGCAGTCACAAGTGCGATCGCCAATTACTAATGCTAATTCTCCTTCGTAGTCTACGCGTTGCGACTGGGGAGGATACTTGATTTCAGTTTCCGAGGCAATAATAGATGTCGGCGGCTTGAGAAAAATTAATGGTTCTTTGGGGACTGTAGTACCCATTTCTTCTGCATGATCTGCATAATTTTTACCCACCGCTACAATTTTTGAGGGAGAGCAGGGAGTCAAAATTTGGTAATTATCTGGTTCTAGAATTAAGTCTGTGGGTTGCCCTTGCAACCAGGGTGGAGCATCTAGCACCTGCACGTTCAGGGATAGTTGTAGCAATCCATAGTAAATTTTACCTTCTAGATTTTGAACTCGCACATAGCGCTGCGCCATAACCTTGATTAATATCCTTTTGTCTGCGATTGAAAGCTGTTAGCAGATAGCTATAGCAGGGGACAGGGGAAAATTCTCTTGATGTCCGTGTTTTATGTTTAGTTTATGTCCTAAAGTTAAGCGGTAACTAATTTTGACGGATTTCGCTGATGATTTAAATTGAAAACTGGTAAGATTATAGTTCCTTGTTGCTTCGATGTTGATTAGTACTGAGAACGTCTATTAAATTTTTGGTATAAATTTTCATCAGCAGCCCTTTAGTCCATAAGGAGACTTAAAATTATGTCCACAGTAGTTTACGAAACAATCTACATCCTGCGTCCTGATTTAGGAGATGAGCAGGTAGAGCAAGCGATAGCTAAATACCAGAACTTGCTCCAAGAACAAGGTGCCGAGAATATCGAAATCCAAAATCGTGGTAAACGTCGTCTAGCTTATGAAATTAAAAAGCACCGGGACGGCATTTATATTCAAATGAACTACACCTGTCCTGGAAGCGCGATCGCTCCGATGGAACGTGCTATGCGTTTAAGCGAGGAAGTAATCCGTTACTTGACTATTAAGCAGGATCTACCAGAAGAAAAGGCAGAAACAGCAGAAACAGCAGAAACAGTCGCTGTAACAGCCTAAGGAAAGTACTGAGTGTTGAGTTTTCTAACTCAGTACTCAGTACTCATAAAAGTAAATCCAAAAAAATTTTTTACCTTTTGCCTTTTTCGAGATTTGGTTGGGAATGCTAAATTAACAAGTACCTGCTAAAAGCAGTACTATCGCAGTTATACCTAAGATTCGACAAGCATTTCGTCAATGGGAGCTGTAAGCCACTGTGAGCCAAACTGACACACCCAACATCCAAGCTCTCTCTACCGAAGTATCACAGCTGCGCCAAGAGTTGCAGCTTCGTGATCAATTAGTGCAGCAGCTATCTCAAGAACTCTTTCGGCTAGTGAAGGGCAATACTAACTTTATGCCCCAACGCTCTGAGCCTGAACAAGACACAAGTCAGTTGCAGGCGTTACGAGAACAATTGCAAGCTGTTGAGCAGCAGGTAACATTCTACCAAGAGCAAATTACCACTCGTGATGCCGAAATTTACCAACTAAGGCAGTCAGTGCAAGAACTAACCGATCGCAGTCGGATGTTGGAGCAAGTAGTACAGGAATTACCTCAAATTTACCGTCGTAAGTTTGAGGAGCGCATGGCTCCAGTCAGAGAAAAAGTGGCAATGTTACAACGGGAAAACCGCAAGCTTCAGGCGGAACTGCAAAGTGTGAGCTACCGTTTGGCAATAAAAACCCGCACTGCTAGTCATAGTGGCATTGATTTGCCGAATTTTCCTCGCCCAGAATCTGACCAAAATAATATTTCTACTGTGCAAAACGCTTAATTTGGAGATTGCCCACTGTAAAGGGCACAAAATACTCAAAATAATAAACCACTTCCTAAAGTAAGTGGTTTATTCTGGTAACATTTATTAAACTAATTGCTGTAAAGCCCTACGGGTATAGTCGGGCTTATAGTCTGTGCTGATAAAAAAATACTAGTCCCCAGTTCCTAACCTCTTTTTCATGAGTTTTGGTGTGTGCAATTTGTGATTGCTGCTTGAGCTAGCGTCAGCACCATGCTATCGATACTGCTTATTACTTGACCTCACTACATTTCTATTCTGATAGCATGAGACGGCGATCGCAGGCGATAATAAGGAACTGGGGATAATTATGAAAATTACAACTATTTCCGGCGATCACCATATTAGGTGGGTAAATTAGCTGGCGATCGCTAGATTTGCATCATTAGTGTTGGTAAAAATATCCTCGTAAGTATCGAAAATTTCAAACACAGAGTCTAGTTGGGTCAGTTCCAAAATTAATTTTACCGGAGCTTGCACGTTGCACAGAACTAGGCGACAACCATTTTGACGTGCAGATGTTAGTCCATTGATTAGAGGGACTAATCCTGAGCTATCCATGAAATCCACTTCTGATAAATCAATCACCCACAGTTGATTAGGTTGGGGCATTACTTCAACCATCTGCTCGCTCAAAGTCATTCCACCCTGCAAGTCTATGCTGCCGTGGGGCTTGAATAAAACCACTTGCAATTCTTGTGAGATAGTCATGAATTTAACTAAGTAGTTGAAACACGCAACAGAACAGAAATTTAACATCAATACTAGTTCAATTTCTACAGCAAGATTGCCATTTTATTCACAAATTTGGTAACTTACAGCCCTGCTGTGCAGATAATTGACCTCAGTATTCATGTCGTATAATTTATGTTAACTTTCCTAAATATAGGCATAACCGCCTCAGGATTTCGGTATCAACCGTATCTTTTACGAAAATTTTATATTTAAATAGGATTCTTATAAATTTTTTATAAAAATTTATTGATTAGTATGAGCAAGTATGCATTTGTGGTAATAACTGGTGAACAGTCAATAGTCAATATCTAAATAGATAGATAGTCTAGACACGAAAAATTAAGTCTTTAACGTGAATTCGATGAACCTCACCCCAACCCCTCTCCGACACGGAGAGGGGCAAAAATCTCCCTAGTTTTGAACTAAAAATCAAGGTTTCAAAGCCTCTACGCCACTTGCTACAACGCGGGGAACCCGCGCAACGCAGTGGCTCCTCCTGGCAGGGGAGAGGTTTGGAGAGGGGTTTTTTCCACTTGTCGAACTCACGTTATTTAAGTTGAGCATGGGGCAGAGGAGAAAAAACTTATGTTAGGTAACTCCAAAAATTAATATTACTGCTCCCCTACTCAGCACTCAGCACTCAGAAAGGCACTCAGCACTTTCTTGATTGACACCTCAACCATAGAAGAGTCAAGATATATGAAAGGTAAAAAATTGTAAAGGTGGCGGTGCGGGATGTCTCTTGAGCTGATTTCACTAGAAAACATCCAAGAATTTGCCCACCAGTATGGTTACTGGGCAATTTTTTTGGGAATTTTGCTAGAAAATTTGGGCATTCCCCTTCCTGGTGAAACCGTAACCCTGGTGGGTGGGTTTCTTGCTGGCAGTGATGAACTGAGTTACTGGTTAGTTCTTGGTGATGCTGTTGCAGGTGCTGTCATTGGGGGTGCTTGTGGATATTGGATTGGTAAACTGGGTGGCTGGCCTTTCTTACTGCAAGTAGGTAAAATCTTTCGGATTTCCGAAGCACGATTGCTGAATATTAAAGAACAATTTAGTCAAAACGCCACTAAGGCTGTATTTTTTGGTCGCTTTTTCGCATTGCTGCGGATTTTTGCTGCACCACTAGCAGGTATAGCAGAAATGCCTTTCAGAAAATTCTTTGTGTATAACTTAGCAGGAGCAAGCGCTTGGGCGAGTGTAATGGTGACGTTAGCTTTTTTTGCTGGCAGAGTTGTCTCCCTGGAACAATTGGTTGCTTGGGTAAGTGAGTTTGCGATCGCGGCCTTACTAATCCTTGTGGCTTTAATTGCCATACCCCTGTGGTGGGAATCTCGCCAAGTTAAGCATGTAGCCGAAGAATAATCGGGACAAGGGGACAAGGGGACAAGAAAAATTAAAGCCAAACTTTCTCTCCATCCCCCCATCCCCCCATCCCCCCAGGGCTGATTCGTTCCCTAAAAGGGTTAAAATTGCAAGGGCAAATCCACAATTAAGACCAAAAATTTTGGCATCTTCAGTCCGAAATACCTGATTTTTCTTTGCGTCTTTGCGCCTTTGCGTGAGATTATCCTCTTGACAAATCTCCAACACAAGCGAATGAAACAGCCCTACCCCACTCCCCACTCCCTCACTCCCTAACTTCTCACTTGCTGTGCCCAAATGCGAGTTGGTAATCCCCAAACGTAAATAAAGCCTTCAGCCGCCTTGTGATCAAATTGGTCTTCAGATCCGTAGGTTGCTAAGTCAGGGCTGTAAAGTGAATTATCGCTCCAACGCCCGACTATGGTGGCGTTACCTTTGAAAAGTTTCACTCGTACAGTTCCCACAACTCGTTCTTGTGTCTTTTGAATAAAGGCATCGAGTGCGCCTTTGAGTGGACTGTACCAAAGACCGTTGTAAACAATTTGGGTATAAGTTTCTTCAATACCCCGCTTGTAGTGGCTGACATCTGCTGTCAAAGTCAGGCTTTCTAAATCCCGGTGTGCCTGAATTAGCACTAACATCGCGGGTGATTCATAGATTTCCCTGGATTTAATCCCTACCAAGCGGTTTTCTATCATGTCGATCCGCCCAATGCCATGATTTCCAGCCATCTGATTGAGCGTTGCAATCAGTTCTACTGGATTTTTAGATGTACCGTTGAGACTTGTAGGAATACCTCCTTGAAAACCGATTTCGATATACTCTGGCTCATTGGGGGTATTAGCGATCGCCTTGGTCATTTCATAAATTTCTTCTGGTGGCTCAGCTGCTGGATCTTCCAGTACACCAGCTTCTATACTGCGCCCAAGTAAATTTTTATCAATGCTATAGGGAGAAGATTTTTTCACTGGTACGGGGATGCCAAATTGCTCACCGTAGGCGATGGTTTCCTCACGGCTCATTCCCCATTCTCTTGCTGGTGCAAGGATCTTGAGATGGGGATCAAGTGCAGCACAGGAGACATCAAAGCGGACTTGATCATTACCCTTACCAGTGCAACCGTGAGCGATCGCATCAGCACCGTATTTATGGGCAGCTTCTACTAATACTTTGGCAATTAATGGACGAGCAAGGGCAGTTCCTAGAGGATAGCGATTTTCATAGAGGGCATTTGCTTGAATCGCCAGAAAGGCGTAATCTTTCACAAAACTATCTTTAACATCAGCCACTAAGGACTCACTAGCACCCGATTTTAGAGCTTTTTCTCGGATTGGCTCTAATTCATCTCCCTGACCTAAATCTGCTGCGAGGGTAATTACCTCTTCTACACCCCACTCATTTTTGAGATAGGGAATGCAAACTGAGGTATCTACTCCGCCAGAATATGCCAGAACAACCTTTTTGGCGCGACCCATTGGTTTCTCCAGTTAGAAAAACAAAGAATGAGTCATTATTATATCTAACTAACCTATGTATATTTGCTTTAAAAATTATCCTATTTTCTCATTAATCTCAAATAATTTTGCTAAGTAACAAAAAATACTCAACTAACTTTCTAATTTCTCCTATATGATTTATCCTTGTGCAACACCTAAAACTCACATTCAGCAAATCATTTTCAGGAAGTCCACATCAAAAATTACCTTGCAAAAACACGCTGAACACATTCTCACTTGTCCCTAATCCATTGCCAAAAATATCTGTGCCATTGTCAAACTGATTATTTCTCCAAGACAAGCTGAGTACTGGGCTATTCTGATTTTTACCGAGTGTAAATCTTGCTGAGGCACCATAGACAGAGCGTCCGGCATTTTCATTTATAGGAGTATAATAGCCTGATAACGCCAAGTTTCTATTAACTTGAATGCCGAAACTTGTTACCAGAGTATTATTAATAGAATCAGGTATAATATCTCCAAAAAAGTTGGTTAAACCAAACCAAACATTACCTAAATTCACTCTTGCTCTGAATGTAAGTGAATTTACAAAATCATTGGGACGAGTTTCTCTATCCAAAGCATAATTAAACGCAGTTGATAGCATCAAGTTATTATTTCTACTAAAAGATATACGTCTAGTAACACTACCTATTACTTGACTATAGTAGTCAGCATCTGGATTAATATAACCCGTTAAACCTCCAGAAAAAGTCCAGCCATTTGCAGTATTTCTGGTAAAATCTGCCCCGCCATAAATTTTAATTTCATCTGCACCTATTACACCTGTGTAATATCTTAAAACATCGCTTGTCCTAGTAATATTTCCAGTGAAACTAAGATGCGGTGCATAATTGGTTTCTTCCCTAAATCTACTAGCTGTTACATTATTAACTTCTTGGTTTAAAATTGTAACGTAGACTTGAGTATGAAAATTTTGCAAATTTGCTGTAGAAAAATTTTGATTATTAATATTAGAAACAAAACTTATATTAGAGTCAAATCCCCCTTCTCCACCGCCCTCAGATACAATTGTTGGAGGGCCAACTTGTTCAAACCGAGTATTAATATTAGAACTACGTTTGATTACAGGCGACGCACCTAGCCAGATACCATTAAAATTAGCAGCAGGTACTTGCCTTAAATTTGTTGCTTTGGGAGGAACACTTTGCGCGCGTCCGATTCCTCCATAATAAGCAGTAAAACTATTAGCAGGTAGCCGGATATTATTCGCAGCTAAAAACAAATTGTTGTTTACATTTGAGTTAACTCGATTCGATGAGCCTGCAATACTAGGTTCAACATCTGGAAACAAATTATATCCTATTTGCAAGGCTGTATTTAATAAAGTATTATCGTCATTGAGAATTATTCCAAAACCGCGTATTGTGCGCCCTAAAACAGCTTCGCGGTCGTTGACTTTGACAATTTGCCTAATTCTAGAATAAATTGCTGTGGGTGTATTTTCTATTTCTTCTCTTCTAGTAATAGAAAGTTGGTTTCCTGTACTATTACCCACAAATGAACCTGTATTAGGTAATAATAAATCTATCCCAATCTCTTGACCATTTGCTCCTGATTGAAAACCAGGCTGTTGAATTGCTGCTAATGTTTCGGCTGTCACTACATCACCAACGTTACTAGTTTGGTTAATCCGAGTTGGTGTGAAGGTATCAGGATTGATATCGGCAGATACTAAGCCAGGAGTATATGTGCATATATCTTCTGGGTTAGTACCCGGCAAAATACAGGAAGCAGTTAAGCTTAATTGTAGTTCTGTACCCAATACAGTCTGGGGTTCTCTGACACTAACAGTGATTTCTCTGCTTTTTCTCACTGTTTGTAGTTGCAAGTACTCTCCAGTTTGGTCTACGGTGAAAATATTATTTGTTGTCAAATTTTCTTTAATTTGGCTATTAAGGTTGATAATCCCATTCACATTAAAAGTAGTATTTTGATTATCACCAAAGCCTGCACCTACAGTTAATTGTCTTTCAGTTAAATGGTTGATTAGTATACCATTTAGTGGAATTGTAGTTGTTAGTGGGCGTATTTTTTTCTTATCAGCAAGTCTAGGCGGGATGATATAGTTTTTGTCTGCTTGTGGAGGCTTTTGAATTGGAGATATTGGGTTAATATCAAGTTCATCAACTTGAGGTTGTGGGTCAATTTGTTTAGTAGTAGATTCTGCTAATTGAATTATATGAGGATTACAAGGTTGAGAATGATTATTTTGTTGTTCTAAATCTGATATTTCTGTAAATTTAGCTTGTTTGATGATTTGAGGAGTACAAGACTTAAATTTTATATTCTTTTGTACTAAATCTGCCACCTTTGTGTTTTCGATATCATCCAGAACATAAGCTAGGGGTGCTATTTCTGATTCTGGCGAAATATCTAAAGGTTCTAGGTCAGCAATTAGTAAAGAATTATTCTTTTTTTCAGAAGTTTTTGAAAATTCTAATTTACTAGCACTATTTGAATTATTTAATTTTGTTGTATTTTCTTGTATCCTAGCACAGGCTGTTTTGGAAAAAAATATTGTTGATGTGCTAAACAATAATACAAATACAAGCTTTAAGTTTTTGTTAAGCCGAATCATAATAAATAGTTGTAAGTCGGCGTAAATAAGTACACATTTGTAGTGTTCGCATAGTGTCTCGCAGAGAGGCTGCACCAACGGGAAGTTGCGCGGTAAGCGCAGCCATGCCCGCAGGGCTTTATAAAAAGGGCTAAAGCCCTTACTAAAAACTAGTTTAAATAATTTTGTATTGCTTAATCTGATTTGATTTATGACTGCCTACTTACTTAACAAGGATTCAAAATTTACTGTTAAAAGTTAGGAATTTTTCTTATGTAGAGAATCGTATTAACGTGCTATTGCTATTATTTGACGTTTAGCCTGTTGATAAATTTTTTTCATTGATATAATAAGCTAGAGACACGCGGCAATCGTGTCTCTAACAGATAAACACTCAAGATTTTAGGGTAGATAGAATTTTAGCCCTTTATCAGTCTGAATCCTGATATTAATGGGTTTACATTCTTGAAGCCCTAATCATCTTCTTGAACTTGTAAGTTATTGACAAATTAGAATCCGGTTTCAATAGATCCGATAGGAGTTTCGGTAAAGGTAGCAATAGAGTTAGCTTGGCTTTCTCCTAAAGCAGTATCTGCGCTACCTGAGATAGTAACGTTGTTGTAAACTTCGCTTTCAGAGAAATCGGAGTCTGAGAAGGAATAAAATCCGTTATCACTGAGTAATTCGATTACACCAGCGCTACCCAAAGCAGAAGCTGAGACAATACCAAAGTTACCGGTAGCTACAGCAGCTGCATCATTTTTACCAACAGCACCAGCAGCAGCTAGTTCAGTTACCAAACCATTAGCGTCAAGTGTAGCTGCTACAGCTCCAGCCGCGCCGCCTTCACCAGCAGAGGCTACAGAACCGAAGCCAAATACACTAGCAGAAACTGCAACTAACGCGATCGCTACTTTTTTGTTGAATTTCATCGACTTCTATTCCTGTTATTTAAACTTCAATGTACTTGTGATGTACGCATCTTGCATCTGTGCTGTGAGCAATTTCACTATCTCAGTTACTGTTAGAGCAAGTGATTTAGTCAACAGAGTTTGTTGAGTTTAAGGTGTGGTTACTCTTCAGTATCTGAAGTGAAATAACATTATACTTAAGCACAATTTAGGTTAAGTTTCGGTTAAAACTTGCAGTGCGTAAATCTTATGACAGAGTTATATTACTTAAAAGCAATTACTTAGTCAAGTAGTTAAAAATCAATTGAAAATAACAACTTATTCCAGCAATCAACTAACTGCATTTAACCTTATTTTAAAATGAAAATAAAGTAAACATTTCATTTTTTTTTGAAATTTAAATAAAAAATTCACTAGATTGGTGTTGTTAGTTATAAATTACTTAGCTTTAATATTGCACTTGCCCAAACTTCCGCCAAGAAATTTGTTTTTTGGCTAATAGCCCAGAGATTTAGTCCTCTAAAAAAACCTTTGATTTGCAGCCCTATGTTTCTAACATCAGGCGGTTTTTGCTGCTGGTGCAAGATATAATCGCTCTTTGCGCGATTACACACCCACAATAAATGAAAGAAAAAAAATGATATCAAAAACATCAAACCCTTATACGACAAGGGGTTTAAAATTTACTTTTTAGTAGTTATGTTTAAACTATTTAATATAAATTAGCTAAAAATAGCTTAACTTTAGATATTTTATCTGAGAGACGGTAATCTTTATCTATAGAGTTACTTGATTAAAGTCAATATAAGCAGTTGGGCAAAATTAAATTCGTTTATGGAAACAGAGAATAGGAAAATAATGTGTGTAATTAATTCTATCTGAGTACTTATTTAAAAGTCCAAAATCCTTTTCATTGGTGGAAAATCAGTTAGTTATCTCTTGCGAATTTAGGGTATTAGGGCGATTTTTCGTATTAGATTCAACAAAATAATAGTTAGATTAACTGTGTGTGATTTATAAAGATTAAAAATATTCGAGTAAACTTCAATACAATCAAGAAAAACTAATAAAATTTTAATTAAGGTTGTAAATATTAATTATTATTTCCAAATAAGTAAGCAAACGTATGTATTAATTTTTGAGTTAATTTGATTAAACTAATTTAACTTTCCCATCCACTGTGAATAATTTAGGTTAAGTAAAGATTAATAAAAGAGAAATTTTTGGTTTTTATTTCCATCTATGCAAGTCCCAGATACGATAAATTAGGGTGCATTTGACTTCATTGAAAACCAGGGAGATTTTTGCCTCTCTCCGTGTCGGAGAGGGGTTGGGGTCAGGTTCATCAAATTCACGTTAATTAAAGAAATGAATTAGAGTAAGCGTGATCGCCTACTCTAATTGCATCTCAAAGCATTTAGTAATCGATTTCTTTGAGGTTGTGCGCCTCATCCATCGCCACATCTAAGAATGCACCTGTCTTACCATGAACCTGAGTTCTAAAGGTGTACTCTTTCTTGGATTCGTAAGGTAACTTTACCTTGAGCAGATAATCAGCGTCTGGTAAGTTTTTGAACCAGAAGTTACCCTGTTCATCAGTACGAGTGGTTTGGGGTGGGAGGGTGTTGATGGTGACTTTAGCGTTATTCACCAAGTCTTTTCCTGGTATACCATTCCATAGATGGGTATCGGCAAGTTTACCGAAAATTACACTATCACCTTGGGGTTGGTTCCAGAAACCCATAGCAGGCTGTTGAATCGCGATCGCGGCGATCGCCGTGGTCATGACTAACAAGCCACCAAGGAATCGTCGCAGTTGCTTGGAACGGAAGCTCCAAAAATTAGGCGGAAGTTTCAGTCTCAACATATTTTGCACCTACTAACTAGTGAATAATTACTAATTCGTAATTCGTAATTACAAAAATGGGTACAAACCCTTACTGAATTAAAGTTTCAGTAATCTTCAATCAGTAGGAGCTTAAATCCACTGCTGGCAATTATGAGTTATCAATTACGAATTATTTTGAGATTAACGAACCGGACGCACGGGACGAACTGGAGGCTCAGGACGAACCGGACGCACGGGACGAACTGGTGGTGTTGGTCTGGTATCGCTGAATAACTCAGCTAAATTATTGCGATCGCGAACGCCAGAAATCGCCGCCGCCATACGCTGAAAAATTTCAATGTTGTCAATCGCACTATTAAATAATGTGCTACCTGGCCCTTCCGTGGCGATCGCTACGTCATCAGCAGTATGGTTAGCAACTGTGGTGGAACGCTGCAAGTCAGCAGTTAACAGTAGTCCATTGGGATCGCGTAGAGGATTGACTTGAGTACCATCGTTTCCTATGGCTGGTGCTCTGTTCAGGTCGTCAGTCAAGAAATCAGTGCGGAAAACTGGACGAGCAGAAACACCAATGGCTAATTTACTGGACGGAGTTGCATCATCGGGGAAGCCGTTGCGATCGGCATCAACGTAGTTAGTAAAGCCAGCACCACCGAAGGAACGCATAGCATCTCTGAGGTCAACCCGACCTTCACGGATACCAACGCTATCTACGGTACCACCAACAGTTTGACCTTGGGCATGGTCAGAAGTCACAACTAACAGTGTGTTACCTGAACGTCTAGCATATTCGCGTCCGCGTCCCACGGCTTCATCAAGTGCCAAAACTTCGTATAGCGTGCGGTCAGTATCAAGGGGATGGGCAAGTTTATCAATTTGAGAAGATTCTACGAGCATAATCCAGCCATTGGGATGCAATTGATCTAAAACGGCAATGGCCTTCTGATGCATTTCTGCTAGCGTCGGAATGTTAACAAATTCAGGTGGGATAGGGGGATCGAGTTCATTAGCGCCACGTCCTTCAATTGTGGCCTGACCTCTAGCAATTAATAGGTCAAGTTCAGACGGAGTGTTGGAAGCTCCTAAAGCCGAACCCTGACGGAAATCTCCCAAAAATAACCCTAAAATAGGACGGTTGTTAGGAGCGCTATTCAGCTCGCTTAAGTCTTTGACAATGGTGTAGCCTAAACCTTTTGCCACCTCGCTTAGGTCTTGACCATCTGGACGAGATGCAGTATCTCTAAATTCAGCAATCCGTCCTTGGGGTACGTAGTTCCGTGCGCCAGGCCCTAAAATCACATCGACTGGTTGGGCTAGTTCTTGCCAACTTTGGTAACCAGTGGCTGGTAGGGTATACTCATCATTAAAAAAGTCCAAATATGTTTGAGCGATCGCTGGATTCTGCCCACGAGCGATAATGTTAGTACCAAAAGCTGCTGGTGTCGCATCGGTAGTAAACGCAGTGGTAACTAAGCCAATTCCCCAGTTGTACTTCCGCTTCATGTACTGCGGCAGGGTTTCAATGCGGGGATTATCGAAAGGATTCCCTGGTGTATTATCTGGGAAGGCGTTCATTGCATTATTGATGGTTTTAGTTCCCGAAGCCCAAGCAGCAGCAGTGTTAGCAGAATCGGGAATAATGCTATTCAAAGAATGGGTAGACATTAAGCCCAGTTCTGGCATCTGCTCAATTTGCAGGCGACCACCAGGCTGACCATCACGCACGCCATACTCCATGATGCGTGCAGCAGTCCGCACAGGAACCCCCATACCATCACCGACATAGAAAATAATCCGATTGAGGTTGCCGGAGGTTTGAAACCGTTGCACTTTGTAAGTGTTACGGGCAACAAAGTCTTTACCATCAATATTTACCCTGGCCTCTACGTCGTAAACACCGGGGCTATCAAATGAGTAGTTCCGCAGTGTCTGACCAAAGAGTGTTGACTCGAATGGCTTACCAACTTCCAGTTCACCACCAGGCAATTGCAGCTGTTGGTTGATACCTTCTCTAAAAGAATTGGTGAAGTCTACTCCATTAATTCTAATAGAAGTCAAGGAAGGCTCCTGACCAGATTCAGCCGGGAATAAACTTTCTACCCGTAAATCAAAACGTTGGTCTACCAGTAGAGTGGAATTATTGGTCGGCCAAATTCTCACCTCTGCGCCCCCCAAGGACTGGGAACGAGCCGGGACTGTAGTCACCAGCCAGCAGAGTAACACTAGTAGCAGTACTACCCCTGCTGTTTGCCATCGAGTCCAAACAGACCCGAATCCGGAAATATCTTTCATCGATTAAGAGACCTCGTAGTAAGTAGCAACCAATTGATAAATTGGTGATGTTATGCTTTGACTATTTAAAAAAGCCAATAAGCATTATGTGTAAATTTGAATTTAAAATTGATTAGGACCTACGCAAAAACTCTCTCAAACTCTTATTTCTTCGTGTACTTCTCTTCGAGACGCTATGCGAACGTTTTCCCATTACCTGTGCGTAAGTCCTGTTGATATTTACTTTGATTTATTGACAGCTAACATCAGAGATAAATCTTGGTTAAACAACGTATGCAGAGAGATTTTGCCAGGTTTTTGCGGACTGGCTAATTGCAAAGTTATTTCGGTAATCCTAAAGGTTTCTTGGAGGTGAGTTTGCAATTTATGAAGTAGGCGATCGCGTTCCTGATTGGTGGCACATTCCACAGTCAAATTGGCACAAAGCATGACTTTATTGGTGCTAATTGTCCAGATATGCAGTTTTTCTACTTGTACAACTCCGGGAAAAGATTTAATTAATTTTTCTACTTCCACGGGGTCAATTGATTTGGGTGCATATTCCAAAAAAATCTTGATACTTTCTTGGACTAAAGGTAATGCACTCACACCTGTAAAAGTTGCCACTACTAAACTAATGGCGACATCAGCCCACCACCAATTCCATAGATGAATCATCACAGCTGCAATAATTACACCCACCGAACTAGCAGTATCAGCGATAATATGTAACAAGGCTCCCTGCAAATTTAAATCATTGTGAGAATGGGGATGCAATAGACTAATGTTCAGCAAATTGACAATTAAACCAGTAATTGCCACTAGCAACATTGGTAAGCCTAAAATTGTCCCTGGATGTTGCCAGCGTTGGATGGCTTCGTAGGTGATAAAAGTGGCGATCGCTAGTAAACTCAATCCATTTAACAAAGCTGCTAAAACTTCAATTCGCTGATGCCCAAATGTTGCCTTACCTTTTGCTGGTTGCTGTGCTAAGTAACTAGCAAATAGTGATATTACCAAAGCTGTAATATCGGCAAACATGTGTCCCGCATCCGCCTGTAAAGATAAACTTTGGCTCCACAGACCTACGCCCCATTCAGCGACAAAGAAACAAGTCAGTAAGCTTGTTGTTAACCATAAAATCTTGGTTTTTTGCTGACTTTGCAGCATTTTTTGAGAATCATCTGCACAGCCACATTTACACCATTGTAGTGAAAGCATTATCCAAAACCTTATTAGTAGCAGCTTAAAAAGTACTCACCAACACAATAATTTACGGCAAGCTGAATTTTTCCATAGAGTATGGAAATATTGCCCATCAAAGAATATCTTTGATGCAGCGATGGGTTAGATTTTCTATCCCATAATTTTGAGAAACTGACTCAAGAACTTTTATGGAGATAAGTGAGTTTCAATATGGGAATGGTTGAACATTAGAACACATATAACAGTATTATGAAACGCTTTCTAGTTAATTTAAGAAAAGGTAAAATACAGAATAAGATACAGAAAAAACTTCCAACACGAATAAAAAGATCCCCTACTTCTTCAAGAAGTAGGGGATCTGAAATAAATCGCCTTAATTATTGACTTTCAACACAGATAATGGTGAGGATTTAAGCACCAATAATGCCACCATCATTGCGGGTGATCACAACTGTTGCAGAACGTGGGCGACCAGATGGGCCATAGCCTTGAGTGCTTGGCCAGTTGCTGGATTGGGTGGGGTTTGAGGCGGGCGCACCTTCGCCTGGGTGCTGAATGTTGATAAACATCGTTCTACCATCTGGTGTGGTGATGACACCCGTTACTTCACAGTTAGTGGGACTAGTTAAAAAGCGCTTCACTTCTCTGGGATCATTGGGGTTCGCACACGACATGGTGTTGCTACCGATGTTTACCAAATCACCAAGACCATTGCCCGAGTGGTCGGTCTGAATCCAGAGGCGGCCGAAGTCGTCAAACCAGAGACCATCTGGTGAACTGAGGTCGTCACCATTAATGTTACCCACAAGATTTGGTTCAGTTCTCTGACTATCACCGCACTCAACAAAAATATCCCATGTGAAAGTAGTAGCTGTAACTCTTTGTCCATCTTCTCGCCAACGGATGATGTGACCATAACGGTTATCAGGACGTGGGTTAGCCGCATCCACAGGAGGACGCGCACTACCAGAACGTGTTGAGCCATCTGGCTGATTCACAGAGGTTTCCCCCGTTCCGCGACGATTGTTGTTTGTCAACGTACAGTAGACCTCTATTTCCTTGAATCCACCAATCCGAGGACGCACAGCAGTCCATTCGGGACGATCCATCATGGTTGCGCCTACTCTATCAGCAGCCATTCTAGTTTTGACCAAAACTTCAGCTTGGCTGCTGAAACCGTTTTCTGGTGTCAAACCACGCTGACCATAAACTAGGGGAATCCACTCACCAGTCCCGTTGTCGCTGAACTTAGCAACGTACAAAATACCGTCATCCAACAAGTCACGGTTAGCACCACGAATCTTGGGATTGAAGGATCTGGAGCAAACGAACTTGTAGATATACTCGTTACGTTCGTCGTCACCCATATAGAAAGCTAAACGATTGTTATCATCCACAACAAATTGTGCGCTTTCATGCTTAAACCGACCCATAGTCGTGCGTTTGACTGGTTTGCTTTGAGGATTGTAGGGATCAATCTCAACCACCCAACCGAACAAATGCGGCTCCAGAGGGTTGGTGTTAGCATCAAAGCGTGGGTCAGCTTCATGCCAACGATAGTTAAAACCTGTGCTGGTTATACCGTAGCGATTCTGTAATGCTACAATATCGGCTTCTTCAACCCCTGGAACCGAGGCTACACCTTCTGAAGGATTGTTTTTGCCAAAGTAGCCGTTCCAGTTTTCTTCACAGGTAAGGTAAGTACCCCAAGGAGTTACGCCGTGGGCGCAGTTGTTAAGCGTACCGTAAGCGGTGTAGCCGTCGTTTACACCAATTTCAATTGAGCCGTTGGGTGTAATGTCAAACTTCTTCGACTTCACAAAGGCACTACCAGCAACAGGCCCAGCAACTCGCATCTCTGTATTACCTGTGATGCGGCGACCATAACGGGAATTGCGATCTACACTCCAGCTATTGCCAAATCTCGCCCTAGCTATTTCTGCAATCGATACACCGTGGGCAGCTTGAGATTTACGTACTTTTTGAATCGTTACTGGGGTTAAACCCTCAGACCCATGAAGGATTTCTTCATGAGTGTATTCATGGTTAACGCACAGTAGCCCCCGACGATATGTCTGCCCTTGATAAGCAGATGCTGAAGCTAATGGACGGCTTAAAAACTGCCGCCCTGGTAGTGGGAAGAAGTGCATTCCATCATGGTGCATCCCAGCTTGCTTTTCTTGGGCTGCGGCATCTTGGGTAGCATCCGGTGACCAGTTTGGCGCACCGGGCATGATGGGGTCACCCCAAGCCAGGATGACTTCTGCTTTGTAACCTTCAGGAACACTAACTAGGTCTTTTTCTAGGAGTCCCGTAGCTGGGTTCAACAGATTTGGTGGGATGCTCTTAAAGCCAATGCCAGCAAATCCAAGTCCAGGGGGAACTGGAGAAGCCGCAACAGTTTGCAGCAAGCCACCGATGGTAACATCACCTAATACGGTTAGCGCTGAAGCACCTACAGCCGTCATGATGAAGCGTCTACGCTTCATACTCACACGCCCGATCACGTCACGGATTGACTCGTTACTTGATGGGTTAAGCGTTACATTATTCTTAGGGTGAGAAAGACCTTTCATTCTCGGTTCTCCATTTAAGGTTGAGAAATTTGCTGTTCGGTTATCAATTGCGATGAGTAACTTGGTAAATAAAAAACTTAATTATTTGCCAGTTTTTCAGGGATAATAACCCGTGGTTAATAACAGGTTAAGCTCGTCCAAATACTGGTAAAAGTACAAAAATTATCATGGCGAACTCAATTTAGATAAGTAGTATTAACGTTAGGTTATGTAGCGATTAACATAAATTAATTCATAAATTTATGTATTGCTATAGGATTAATTTTGCTAATAAATCACTTGCTTTTTTGACCTTAAATATAGGCAAATAAGCAAGTGATTAGCTGTTATTAACCTTGTAGTAATTGAGGTGCGCTAAACTAATAAGCTTTTATTGATAACTGTGTTTAGATAGCGCCAATAATGCCACCGTTATCACGGGTAATTACCACCGTTGCAGAACGTGGACGACCAGCAGGGCCATAACCTTGGCTGTGTGGCCAGTTGCTTCTGCTAGTAGGATTCTCAGTACTTCCACGAGAACCTGGGTGCTGGATATTAATGAACATCGCTCTACCATCTGGTGTAGTGATCACACCGGTTACCTCACAGTCTGTTGGACTGGTGAGGAAGCGTTTAATTTCTCTAGGATTATTGGGGTTAGCACATGACATGGTGTTACTACCAATATTGACGACATCACCAGTACCAGTACCAGCATGGTCAGTTTGAATCCAGAGGCGACCAAAGTCGTCGAACCAAAGGCCATCAGGTGAACTGAGGTCATCACCGTTGATATTGCCAACATGATTTGGATCAGGATCTTGTTTATCGCCACACTCGACAAAAATATCCCAGTTGAAACTGGTAGCGGCCACGCTACGTCCTGTTTCACGCCAACGGATGATGTGACCGTAGCGGTTATCTTCACGTGGGTTAGCAGGATCAACAGGAGGACGTGAACTTCCACTTATGGTGGAACCATCTGCTTCATTTACAGATTCTGGTTCTGTTCCACGACGATTGTTGTTGGTTAACGCACAATAGACTTCAATTTCATTGAATCCACCGATGCGAGGGCGAACAGCAGTCCACTCTGGACGATCCATCATGGTTGCGCCTACTCTGTCAGCAGCTTGTCTGGTTTTAACCAGCACTTCCGCTTGGCTTCTAAAACCATTTTCTGGTGTCAGACCACCTTGACCATAGACCAAAGGTAGCCATTCCCCAGTACCATTGTCATTGAACTTAGCAACGTACAAAGTACCGTAATCCAGTAAATCACGGTTAGCGCCCCGAACGTTGGGATTAAAGGGTCTGGAACAAACAAACTTGTAGATATACTCGTTACGCTCGTCGTCACCCATATAGAAAGCCAGACGGTTGTTGTCATCAACCACAAATTGAGCGCTTTCGTGCTTGAACCGACCCAGGGTAGTACGTTTGACTGGCTTGCTTTGAGGATCGTATGGATCAATCTCTACTACCCAACCAAATAAATGTGGTTCCAGTGGGTTAGTGCTGGCATCCCAACGTGGATCAACACTTGCCCAACCGAAGCGACTTGATGTGGGAATACCGTAACGATTTTGTCCTTGCAAAATGTCGGCATCTTCTACCCCAGGAACTGAAACTACAGTTCTGGTAGCATTTTGGAAGTAGCCATTCCAGTTTTCTTCACAGGTTAAATAAGTACCCCAAGGAGTTTCACCGTGAGCGCAGTTGTTAACTGTACCGTAAGCGGTGTAACCGTCGTTCACCCCGATTTCAAAGGAGCCATCGGGTGTGATGTCAAATTTCTTCGACTTCACAAAATCGCTACCTGCCACAGGCCCAGCTACTCGCATTTCGGTGTTGCCAGTGATCCGACGACCAAAACGAGAATTGCGATTAACACTCCAGTTATTACCGAATCTGTCTTTGGATATCTCTAGGATAGATACGCCGTTAGCAGCCTGAGATTTACGTACTTTTTGAATTGTGACTGGGTTCAGACCTTCGGGGTGGAGGAACTGCTCTTGGGTAAACTCATGGTTAACGCACAGTAGCCCACGAGTATTAAATGCGCGACCTTCAACTGGCACTGGTAATCCTGATGTCCGTCTGTGATAACTCCGTCCCGGTATAGGCAAGAAGTGCATACCATCAGCATTCATCCCGAACTGCTTTTCTTGTGCCGCCGCATCTTGGGAAGCGTCTGATGACCAGTTTGGCGCACCAGGCATGATGGGATCGCCCCAAGCAACTAATACTTGGGCTTTGTAGCCTTGAGGAACAGTAACAAGATCCTTTTCTAGTATTCCTGTTGCTGGATTGAGTAGATTTGGTTCGACGCTCTCGAAGCCAATACCAGCAAATCCCAGTCCAGCTGGAACAGTAGATGCTGCAACAGTTTGGAGTATGCCACCAATAGTGACATCACCTAATACAGTTACCGCCGAGGCTCCTACTGCTGTCATGATGAAACGTCTGCGCTTCATACTGACGCGTTCAATCACGTCACGAATTGATTCGTTACCGGATGGGTTGATTGTTATGTCGTTCTTGGGATGAAGGTGACTTTTCATTCTGAGTACTCAATTGAATGAATGTTGACAGATTTACTACTTAGTTCAGTTTTTAAATTCAGAAAAGATTAGAAAAATTCGACAAATTTGCGCAATTTATTCAGATATTTGTTGAATTGTCTCATATCTTCTCCAGTCAATCATTCGTAGTGAATAACTAATAAGATTGACCAATTTTGTTTACTTGATCCAAGCTTTGTTGTTTCTGTTTCAATTTAAGTAACAATTGTTAACAATAGGTTATATATTGATTAATTTCAATTTATCAAGCAAATTTAATTGAGAAAAATTATATATTTTACTATGACGATATAACTACTATTATGGGGAGATATCATGAATCCAAAAAGAGACTTTAACGCTTATACAAAAAGCTTTACAAGCTTTTATGGTGTGGGGCTAATGCTAATGATAGCATCTTAATTATTGCTATATTTTATCAATTTAAAATTAATTGTTTAGTATCATATTTTTATGCATGAACATTAATTCATACATTTTTAGTATTTTATGTGATTAGTATTTTATGTGAATTGTTTCTATTAGAAATAGGCTAATAGAGCATTTTTAATTAAGTTGTAATAAAAACTGCTAAAATTAGACTTGATTTATTAAAAAAATAATGATATTTAACATGATTTTTCATCCTTGAGATTGAGAATACAAAAAAATAACCTAGATGTATAAAACTATACAAATTTAATAATAAAATTAGGGCTATTTACAGATACGAAAACATTGATTTTAACATCATACTTGAGCATTTGAATCACGAAGGAACAGTGTTTAGTTCCTTGCTGTCCTATCCTGGAGATGGGTAATATCTGTTGTGGGTGAGACTGTGTTTTTCAGCGTTGTTATACCGACTTATAATCGCCAGCCGATTTTAGAAAAGTGCCTCCGAGCTTTGGAGGTACAGGAGTTAAGTGCATCTAGTTCAATTACTGATTATGAGATTGTGTTGGTTGATGACGGTTCTAGCGATCGCACATTAGATTGGTTAGCAGCACACAAAGAAGAATTTCCCCACGTCCGATGGTTTCAACAAGACCACGCAGGCCCGGCGGCGGCGCGCAATTTGGGGGTAGAAAAGGCATTGGGTGACACAATTATCTTTATTGATAGTGATTTGGTGGTGCTGAAGAATTTCTTACAAGCTCATGCAGACGCGCTCCTCCAGGGAAGAGAGAAATTAGCAAGCGATCGCTTCTTCACTTACGGTGCAGTAATTAATACTTGCAATTTCGACCACCCCACGGCTGAACCCTATAAACTCACAGACTTTTCCGCTGCTTTTTTTGCCACCGGTAATGTCGCCATCCCCAAACATTGGCTAGAGAAGGCCGGACTGTTTGACACTAGCTTTCAACTCTATGGTTGGGAAGACTTGGAATTAGGTGTCAGATTGAAAAAACTGGGGCTACAACTCATCAAATGTCCAGCCGCCGTTGGCTATCACTGGCATCCCCCATTTAACTTAGAGCAAATACCCCGCTTGATTGATCAAGAAATACAACGCGGACGTATGGGAGTCTTATTTTATCAAAAGCACTCCACTTGGGAAGTGCGAATGATGATTCAAATGACTTGGTTACATCGCTTACTTTGGGGTATCCTCTCACTCAACGGCACACTGAATGAGCGAACAATGGCTCCCTTCTTGCGATGGCTCATTAATTTAGGTAAACCCCAGTTAGCTTTGGAAGTTGCCCGAATTTTTCTCAACTGGTACAACGTCCAGGGAGTTTATGCAGCTTATGCAGAAGCAACGGGGCTGTCAAAAGGTAATTAGATGAGGGCGTGGGAAAATTTATCTTGAGGAAATGTCTTGGTTTAAATCAGCAAGTTCCTATGGTAAGCTAGAAGGGTTGTCTAATCTCGCACATCCAGTAATTCGGGTGTTTCCTTTTAGGGAAATACAACTGGATGGAGGTTTAACCCGAATAGGAGAAAAATATATGCCAGTCGTTTCATTGGCTCAAATGATGGAGTCAGGGGTTCACTTTGGGCATCAAACCCGGCGGTGGAACCCAAAAATGTCTCCTTACATTTATACTTCCCGCAATGGTGTACACATCATCGACTTGGTGCAGACTGCCCAGTTAATGGAAGATGCTTATGCCTATATGCGATCGCAGTCTGAGCAGGGGAAAAAATTCCTCTTTGTTGGTACCAAGCGCCAAGCCGCCGGAATTATAGCCCAAGAAGCAGCACGTTGTGGTTCTCACTACATTAACCAGCGTTGGTTGGGTGGAATGCTCACCAACTGGGCCACCATCAAAACCAGAGCCGACCGCCTCAAAGATTTAGAACGCCGGGAAGAAAATGGCGCACTAGATTTATTGCCCAAAAAAGAAGCTTCCATGTTGCGTCGCGAGATGACGAAGCTGCAAAAATACCTTGGTGGTATTAAGAATATGCGCAAAGTTCCCGATGTGGTAGTAATTGTAGACCAAAGGCGGGAGTATAACGCAGTTCAAGAATGCCAAAAACTCGGACTGCCGATAGTATCTATGCTAGATACAAACTGTGACCCGGATGTAGTAGATATTCCCATCCCCGCTAATGATGATGCCATTCGCTCAATTAAGTTAATAGTTGGCAAATTGGCGGATGCAATTTATGAAGGTCGTCACGGTCAGTTGGATACAGAAGAAGATTACGAAGATTACGATGGTGCTGAGTATGACGAAGACTACGACGAAAGCGAGTACGCTGAATCGTCGTCTGACGATGAAGAGCCAGAAAACTAAATGATAGAGTGCGGTGATGAAAAGACCGCCCACTATGGGAGCAATGCAGTGAGGTAGCCCCTGTTTTGGCCTTACCACCCTTGGTGTGGCGGAGGCATCACCCAAAGGGGCATTTAGTTTCCAACTGTGGAGTAACTGGCGTGCGGAGTATGTACCAAGTACTTCAATACTAAGTACTGCACTTAGCAATGAGTATGGAGACGAAAAAGCTCACACTTCATACTCAATTCTTTACAGTTCATACTTCATCGCTTTTTCTTCCCCAGCCCTGAGTAAGATAGAAATACTCAACACCCGTGAGCGATTACAACTCAAGGTCAAGTTAGGAATTGAGGCAACATGGCGGAAATATCTGCAAAACTCGTCCAAGAGCTACGCCAAAAAACTGGTGCAGGCATGATGGACTGCAAAAAAGCGCTGAAAGAAACTGATGGCAACATAGAAACAGCTATCGAATGGCTGCGACAAAAAGGCATCGCCTCGGCGGGTAAAAAAAGCGATCGCATTGCGGCAGAGGGTCTAGTAGATACCTACATTCAACCCGGCGGTCGGGTAGGTGTACTCATAGAAGTCAACTGCCAAACCGATTTTGTAGCCCGTAACGAAGCTTTTAAAGCTCTAGTCAAGAATCTAGCCCAGCAAGCAGCGACGGCTGATAGTGTTGAGTCATTATTGGCTCAACCCTACATTGAAGATCAAAGCACGACTGTAGAAGAGTTCATCAAGCAAACCATTGCCCAGCTAGGTGAAAATATTCAGGTGCGTCGCTTTATCAACTTTGCCCTCGCAGAAGGCCAGCAGGGTATAGTAGACAGTTACATTCACACTGGTGGTAGAGTTGGTGTTTTGGTAGAACTGAATGCCCAAACTGAGTCAGCAGCTGGGAAAGAAGAGTTTCAAACCTTGGCACGGAACACTGCTATGCAAGTTGCAGCTTGCCCCAACGTCGAGTATGTAAGTGTAGACCAAATCCCTGCCGAAATCGCCCAAAAAGAAAAAGACATTGAAATGGGGCGAGATGATTTGGCCAATAAGCCAGATAACATCAAAGAAAAGATTGTTCAGGGACGAATTGAAAAACGTCTGAAAGAATTGACTTTGCTAGATCAACCTTTCATTCGCGATCAAAGCATCTCTGTGGAAGACTTGGTCAAACAAGTTAAGGGACAACTAGGCGAAGACATCCAAGTCAGTCGCTTTGTGCGCTATATCCTCGGTGAAGGCATTGAGAAGCAAGAAAGTAATTTTGCTGAAGAAGTTGCCGCACAAATGGGTAGCAAGTAACTTTAGTAAGAAGTTAGGAGTTATATGATGTCCGCCAAATCACCTATAATAAACAGTTTGTAGTAGGGACTTCAGTCCCTACAGACAGGACTAAAGTCCTGACTACAAGCAAACATTTTTATTTAGTTTGATTAACCGGACATGATATTAGAGAGAAGTCTGCTTTGTAACTCATCACTTCTGTCATCACAGGTCAGTTAAAATCAGCTGGCCTGTGTTTTATTAATAGACCACAGTTAGGAGTGGCGAGTTAGGTCATTGTGTAGTTTAATTGATTGAAAAACGTTGTAAATATAAAAAGTTCGTAAAATCTAAAATCCTGAAGATAATTTTTTTAAAATAGATGCGTACATTTGTACCATAATAAGGTATGACTTACGCGACGCAACGCTATTAGATGGGCAGTTAAGAAGAGAAGATATGGCCAGAGCAATTGACCTAATTGAGCGGGATATTGCAGCGCTGCAAGAAGCAATCCAGGCGATCGCAGCAGAACTCTACAGTGCTTATGCCAGTTATTTAACGACTTTAGGACAAGCCTTGCAAAAACAGCTGGTTTTAGCCAGTTACCATCTTTGTACCCAAGGATATCCCGAAAACTTCCTGAGTTTATCTTTAAATCAGCGCCAACAATTGCAACAAGCCATCCGCAATTTGGGTCAACAGGCGGCTGAACTATTACTTACTTGTATCAAGAGTGAGAACAATCAGGAAGATGAAGAAGATGAAGAAGATCAGGTAGTCACATATTTTTTATCTGACGCATCTAATTTACCTCGGATAACTTCATTTCCCAAAATTTTTACCCCTGATCCCTCCAACCCAATAGAACTAGCACAGTGGCAACAAAGCCTGGAAGAGATGACACAACAGGTTCTGAAAAATGTCTCCCACGAAGCTAATCTTTTACTACAAAAAGCTAGTATTTTACCTAAGAAATTACCAGAACCCGTTTTAGAAGCAGCTGCGGCTGTATCAGAAGCATCTGCCGAGGTCATGCCAGGACCACCCAACCTCTTAAACTTGGTCATTGAAATTGAAAATGAACAGGATGCAGAAGACTCAAGCCTGACGCAAATTATGGCTATTAACCTCAGATTGGGGGAAATTGAATTTGCCGACGCGACCCTTGCATCTGCCCGGAGGCAAATTCGCAATGTTTTAGTTCAGCTAAACAAGCTAGGGCGAGAGTATCAGAAAAAGCAACGAGAACGCTCAGTTGCCGAAGCCGAAGCCGCATGGCGTGCTAGTTGGTTTGAATAAAATGGGGAGTGGGGACAAGGGGATGGGGGGATAAGGAGAAAAATTTAATTTCTAATACCCAATGCCCAACAACCAATGAATAATGACAAACCAGATTGGATACGATTGCATAAAGCCTTAGCGATAGAGGCTGATAAAGGCTTTACGGATTTGGTGGGCAAACAATACCGTTTCAGTGAATTTCTCAGCCTGACTTTTGGTAAATTCCCCACAGCTTTGCCCCCAATCGAGCGCCGCCGTTGGCAAGAACTAGCGGTACAATTTGCTGATTATCCCCATCTGGAACTAGAAGAAAGACAGCACTTAGTAGCTGAAACTCGTAGGTATCTCTACCAATTACAGCAAGAGGAAGAGGAGCCGAGGAGCCGAAGCACAGAGGCGCAAAAAAGAATTTATCAATCCCAAATCATCAATCCCAAATCGCCTATTGTTGCTGAAGTGAGCCGGAGACTGGCGCCAAACATTGACCAAAGACTCAGCGATTTACCAGAAATAGGCATCCGCAAGGCTGATAAATTGGCAGCGTTGAATGTATACACTGTGCGGGATTTGCTGTTTTATTATCCCCGAGATCATATTGACTATGCCCGTCAAGTGAATATCCGGGAGTTGCAAGCTGGTGAAACAGTGACAATAGTTGCTAGTGTAAAGCGTTGTAATTGTTTTACTAGCCCTAAGAATAAGAAATTATCAATTTTAGAATTAATACTTAAAGATAATACGGGTCAAATTAAAATTAGTCGCTTTTCTGCTGGTGCGCGTTTTACTAGTCGTGCTTGGCAGGAGAGTTTAAAACGTCGTTACCCAGTAGGTAGCATTTTGGCGGCTTGTGGGTTGGTGAAAGGAAGTAAATACGGCTTGACTCTGGATAATCCAGAACTGGAAGTGTTAGCACATCCAGGCGATACGATTGATTCGTTGACTATCGGTAGAGTAGTACCAATTTATGCCTTAACTGAGGGTGTGATGGCAAACATGGTGAGACAAGCCGTAACTGCCGTTTTGCCAGCGACAATTCACCTCAAAGACCCCCTGCCCAGAGGTTTGCGGGAAAAGTATAATTTGATGGAATTGAAAGATGCGATCGCTAATATTCATTTTCCTGATGATAGTGCTACCTTACAAATTGCTCGTCGTCGTTTAGTCTTTGATGAATTTTTTTACCTGCAACTCGGTTTATTGCAACGTCAACAGCAAGCCAAGGCTATCCAAACCAGCGCTATTTTAGCTCCCAAAGGTCAGCTAATTGAACAATTCTCCAAAATCCTGCCTTTTCAACTCACTGGCGCTCAGCAACGAGTTCTTAACGATATTCTCAACGACTTGCAAAAACCTACACCGATGAATCGTCTGGTACAGGGCGATGTGGGTTCAGGTAAAACTGTGGTGGCGGTAATTGCGATCCTCGCCGCTATTCAATCAGGCTACCAAGCTGCTTTGATGGCTCCTACAGAAGTTTTGGCAGAACAGCATTATCGTAAGTTAGTTGGCTGGTTTAATCTGTTACATTTACCTGTGGAATTACTTACAGGTTCCACCAAAACAGCGAAACGGCGAGAAATACATTCTCAGCTACTAACTGGTGAATTACCTTTGTTAGTGGGAACTCATGCTTTAATTCAAGACCCTGTAAACTTTCAGCAATTGGGATTAGTGGTAATTGATGAACAGCATCGCTTCGGTGTCAAACAAAGAGCGCTATTGCAGCAAAAAGGTGAACAACCGCATGTATTAACTATGACAGCTACCCCCATTCCCCGGACATTGGCATTAACTATACATGGGGATATGAATGTTAGCCAAATTGATGAATTACCACCAGGAAGGCAAAAAATTCAGACAACTGTATTAACAGGACAGCAACGGCCTCAGGCTTACGATTTGATGCGTCGGGAAATTGCTCAAGGAAGACAAGTTTATATAGTTTTGCCCCTGGTAGAAGAATCAGAAAAATTGGACTTGCGATCGGCTGTAGAGGAACATCAAAAGTTACAAGAAAGTATTTTTCCAGACTTTCAAGTAGGATTACTGCATGGTCGGATGAGTTCGGCTGATAAAGATGAAGCAATTACCAAATTCCGCGACAATCAAACGCAAATATTAGTTTCTACTACAGTTGTAGAAGTGGGTGTAGACGTACCTAATGCTACAGTAATGCTCATTGAAAATGCTGAAAGATTTGGCTTATCTCAACTCCACCAATTACGCGGACGTGTTGGACGTGGTGCCGCTCAGTCTTATTGTTTATTAATGAGTAGTTCTCGCAGTCCTGATGCTCAACAACGCCTGAAAGTACTGGAACAATCTCAAGATGGCTTTTTCATTTCAGAAATGGATATGCGTTTTCGTGGCCCTGGGGAAGTACTAGGAACTCGTCAATCGGGTGTACCTGATTTTACTTTAGCAAGTTTAGTCGAAGACGAGGAAATTTTACTGTTAGCCAGACAAGCGGCAGAGAAAGTGATAGAAATGGATGCTACTCTGGAACGTTGGCAATTAATGAAAGCAGAGTTGAAGTATCGCTATGAACGGTTAATGGGTGGAGCAATTTTGACTTAAGACGGATCAGTCAGCCCAGAAGGAAAAGAGGCTTTATTTCCTAACAGAAACTAAAATTCATAGACGAAAAGTGGAAACTAAAGCACCGTAACCATTTGAGCGATTGGATTCTCCCAAAGTGACAAATGAGGGATAAGCAATGCTTTGTGAATCTCCTTACTTCTAGTTGGGAGAGCGTCAATCAATACCTGATTAATCACCCTGGGGATACTCATTCCATAAGGTCGTAATCTCACGCAAACTCTGATGATTGCCGTTGCCTAAAATTAAATGATCTAACAACGGAATGCCCAAAAACTGTGCACCCAATAATAACTGGCGTGTTAATTCTTGATCTTCCTGGCTGGGTTCAAGGTTACCAGAGGGATGATTGTGGGCAACTATTACCCGTGTTGCACCTTGACGAATGACTTCCCGAAAAATCTCACGGGGAGATGCAAGGGTTTCCGTCGCAGTACCAATAGTAATTATTTTTGTTCCTAACAAGTGATTTTTCACATCTAATAGCAACACAGCAAAACGTTCTTGTGTCTGCCACATTAAGTCTTGACTGAGTGCAGCAGCAGCAACAATTGGATTATCAATTGGTGTGCTATCTAAAGGACGAAATTGAAAGGTACGTTTGCCCAACTCAATCGCTGCTAGGATAGTTGTTGCCTTCGCTGGGCCAATACCAGGAATCTGCATTAATTCAGCAGGGGTGACTTCTCGCAGAACTGCCAATGGGTCACGTTGATGTTGACCCAATTGTTGCAACAGATACTGTCCCAATCCCACAGCTGAAAGCTTTCCCGGCCCTTGACCAGTGCCTAAGAGAATTGCTATTAACTCAGCTGTGGCTAAAATTTTGGGACCGTGGGTCATTAAACGCTCACGTGGACGCTCATTTGTGGGTATATCGGCAATTCTGAGACAATAGGTCATATAGCAACTACGAAAAGTCACTTGAAATGGAACTATCTTTAGTTATCCCTCGTTTACTCTCCAAATCATACCTAAATGAGAAAATCTTTAAGGATTAAGGGTAGTATGGATTCTCTCATTCGTGTCCACAGGCGATCATTAAATCGGGTTTGAACCGACCAGGCTCAAAGGTAGTTTGTGGAAGGAGATTTTAAATGCCGGGCATTTTTATCAAGCTATCTCTCGTTAACATAAAAGAAGCAATTTCGCTGAAGCGACCATGACAGAAAAACAGACACGGCGCAATTTTTTACTTACCACTGTTGCTGTCGCTGGTGGTATTACAGCAACTACTGCCTTGCAACAGGCGGCTAAACCAACCGCAACCATGCCAGAACGAGTACTAGGACGCACAAATGTAAAACTTCCTATTTTCGGTTTAGGAGGAGCAGGACAAACACCCCTATCCTGGAATGGTAGAGAACGTGATGCAGAGGCAATTATTCAAAAAGCTTTGGAACTAGGTATCCGCTACTTTGATACGGCGGCTAGTTATGGCCCCAGTGAAGATTATTTGGGAAAAGTTCTGCGACCTCATCGCTCAAAGCTGTTTCTAGCCAGCAAGACTGATAAAAGAGACCGGGATGGTGCATGGCGAGAATTAGAGCGATCGCTTAAACGTCTAAATACAGATTATCTTGATTTATGGCAGTTACATCACGTTTCTTTTAACCAAGAACTTGACACTATCTTTAGTGCATCTGGGGCAATTCAAGCCTTGGAAGAAGCCATACAGCAAAAACTTGTCCAGTTCGCAGGTATTACCGGACATCATGACCCAGAAATAATTGCCGAAGGACTGCGCCGCTATCCCTTTCACGCTACACTAATTCCTGTGAATGCCGCCGACAAACATCACCCGCGTCCGTTTCTTCCCGTAGTCATGCCAGTTGCTCAAGAAAAGAATATTGGGGTAATTGCCATGAAAGTCCCGGCTTATGGTCGGTTGTTTAAACCCGGTGGGTTAACAGGTATGCAACAAGCTTTAGGATACGCCATGTCTCAACCAGGGGTACATTGCTGCGTGATTGCGGCTGAAACAACTGCACAATTAGAGAGTAATGTCAAGATAGCCCGTGCTTTTCAGCCTCTAAGTGAGCAAGAATTAACTGCGATCGCTCAACGTACAGCTAGTATCTGGGAAGATAGTACATTCTTTCGCGCCTGGACTTAATAAACAAACTTCTGAATTACGAATTACGAATTACTATAACGTTGTGTTGCTTGCGACATCGTAAGTTTTAATAGCGCCTCTGTTCCCAACTGATATTGAAAACTAGGCTTAAAAGGTAGAATATTTAAACTGCGAATAATTTCTGCTGCCACAGCTTTTGCGAGTAGGGGGGGTACAGAGTTACCAACTTGGCGGAATCCGTGCCATTTGGTGACATGAAATCTGAACCAGTCGGGATAAGAATGTAATCTCGCTGCTTCTCTCACTGTGATGCAACGGGGTGTAATAGGATGAATTGGTCTAGGAGAGGTAAAAGAACCTCGATATTTATCAGTACCTGCTCGTAGAGTGTTACAAACGCCAGCAGGATGTAATTTATGGAAACGACTAATCGGTTCTCTTTCTCCCTGACTTGTCTTAGCAAAGCGTTGAACAGTTGCCGTTGAGTGTTTTGTCCGGAGACTGGAAGTGAGAATTCGGGAATCGAATTGGCGAATATACGCATAATCATCAGCTAAAGTGCTGATACCGCGAAGTTTCCAGGCGTAATCACTAGGCTTGCCATATTCTACTACTACCCAGTCCTTCTCTAGTAGCTCTAAATATTGTTCTACTTCTGGCAAATCTGCGATCGCTTCCCATACTGTTGGGCTATCAGGAAGTATAGATGAATTTGTCTGTTGGAGAGCATTTGGCTTTGCAGGTTTGGTAATTGGCTGAGGATATTTAGGTAATGTTATATCTGCTCTTGCTCCTAAGAGAAATAATCTGTCACGGGACTGTGGAACTCCATAATGGGCAGCGTTGAGAACTTGATAATTTTCTTCTACCTGATAGCCATTATTTTTAAACTCGCTAATCAAGGCTTGCAGAATTTGTTTGTGTTTACCAACTGTGATACCCCGGACATTTTCCATGACAAAAAATTTCGGTTGTAGCTGCAAAACCAACCGATGAAAGTGAAATACCAAAGAGTTTCGCGGGTCATCAAAAATCCGTTTGCCCATGAGCGAAAAGCCTTGACATGGTGAGCCACAAAGCACCACATCAATTTCGCGATCGCCAATCTGTGAACGATGCCGAATTTCCTCTCCTGTGGTATCTTCAACACTTTTACACAACACTGAGCAGAAAGGAAAATTAAACTCATGTGTTGCACAATGGATAGGGTCAATTTCCACAGATGCCAACACATCAAAGCCAGCTTGTTCAAAGCCAAGGGTCATACCACCTGCACCGGCAAATAAATCAACTGCGATCGGCCGTTGTTTTCTCAACTCATAAGCCATAACACCTCTCAAAGAATTAGGTTGAGAGGGATTAGGGAAAGAACTTAATATTTAGTAATTTCCCCTTGTCCCCCCACTCCCCGGTTACTGAGCGCAGTCGAAGTACACTCCTCATTCCCCAATACCCGGTAGCATTTGCAAAATTTCTTGAGCAACGCGATCGCATACTCCTACTTCTCCCAAATTTTGCCGCATTTGTGCATAATCTGCTAAAGTTTGCTGTCGGCGCTCAGGATTTAGCAGTAATTCCATCGCCGCTTGGGTAATATTTTCTGGTGTGGCTTGCTCTTGTAATAACTCTGGCACAATCGGCTTCATGACCACTAAATTAGGTGGAGAGGCAAAAGGTATAGAACCTTTGAGAATTTTCCGAGCAATCCAAACTGTGATGGGATTGAGGCGATAAACCACAACTTGCGGCACATTTAACAAAGCCAGTTCTAAATTGACAGTGCCAGATTTGGTAATAGCAAAATCAGCTGCGGCAAATACTTCTTTTTGTTGACCTGATACGACTGTAGCCTGTAAACCGTAACGCTTAATTGCTGCTTCAATTGGCTGTCTGTAGATTTCTAAAGACAGGGGAATCCAAAAATGAACTTCCGCTAATTTAGCTTGAATAGTTTGGGCAGCTTGAAAAATTACTGGTAACAGATATTTTAATTCTTGAGGACGAGAGGCGGGGAGCAGTGCGATCGCCTTTTGTTCTGGTGGAATTTTCAATTGAGCGCGGGCTGCTTGGCGACTGGGAGCGTCCTGCATTCTATCAATGAGCGGATGCCCTACCCAGCTAACTTGAGCGCCTTTCTGGCGAAAATAACGGGCTTCTTCTGGGAAGATTGCCAAGAGTTTATCTGTAAAGCTAACTATCCGGGCGGTGTTACGTAAACTCATAGACCACACCCACTCTTGAGGAGCAATGTAATACACTACAGGCACTTGTGGTAAATGCTTTTGCATATAAGTGCCAATGCCGAGATTGGGCCCCATATAGTCTATTAGTACCACTAAGTCAGGTGGATTTTGTTTGAGGTAGGCGATCGCTCGCCGTTGCACCTGGAGAGTAGGAAAAATATAAGGCAAGGATTCAACTAGACCCATTGAGCCAATTCCACTGGTATTGCCTAGAATAGTGGCTCCCTCTGCTGCCATTTTTTCGCCACCCAGCGCTACAATTTCTAGTTGTAAACCAGCAGCTTGACGCTTGATCGCCGCAATCAACAACGACCCTTGCAAATCGCCAGATACCTCGCCAGTGCTGATAAATATCCGCATTTGAAAATTAGTAATTAGTAAAAAATTTAAAAAGTTAGGAGATAAATTATACTCCTAACTCCTAACACATAACTTAGGACTCATCACTCGCGCCTGGTTTACCCCTTCCTGGAATCAAGCCTCGTCTTCCTGGCATTTGAGACAGTAGTAGGAAGCGACGCAGGTTTTGCAGTTGTTCAGTGTCTCCCAGTTGTTCAAGCTGTTCCAAGGCATCCTTAAAGGTTAAACCAGACCGATAAAGAATCCGGAACGCTTTTTTGAGGATTTGCAGGTCGGTTGAAGTCATCCCAGAACGTTTGAGTCCCACTAAATTCAGGGTTCGCACTCGTGCTGGATTGCCCTCCACAAGCATGTAAGGAGGTACATCCCGGTCAATTCGTGCCATACCCCCTACCATTGCATGTTGACCAATGTGTACAAATTGATGCACACCCAAAACCCCACCTAGTCTTGCTCGTGACTCTATGTGGACATGACCTGCCAGAGCTACTGAGTTAGGGATAATTACATGGTCTTCAATTATGCAGTTATGGGCTACGTGTACATAAGCCATCAATAAATTATTATTGCCAATGATCGTAGCTTCACCAGCACCAGTAGCGCGGTTAATCGTGACATACTCACGAATTGAGTTATTATCACCAATTTTGACCCAGGTTGGTTCTCCGACAAACTTCAGATCCTGGGGTTCCATGCCAATAGCTGCACCTGGAAAAATTTGATTTCGCGCCCCAATCTCACAAGGCCCTTCTAGCACTACATGAGCGCCAATAATTGTTTCCGGGCCGACTTTGACATGCGCTCCAATCACAGCATAGGCACCGACTTGCACTGTAGGGTGGAGTTCCGATTTAGGATGAATTACAGCAGTTGGATGAATAAGCGTCTTCAATGGTGAATCTCCAGAACTTTCTTAAGTGCTGAGTGTGTAAGTTTTCAGTGACCGAAAGTGTCGGGCAAAGCAATTTAAGTGTGAGGGCGTTAGCGTCTTTGAAGGAGAAAAGATGACGGCGAAAATCAAGAAATTATAAAATGCTGTTGTGGATAGTTTTTTTACTGTTATCCTGATTCTGGATGCAGTATGAGTAAATCACGGCTTTACCTGACACCACAACAGCCAATTTTTAGTTGATTAGAGAAAACATCAATTCGCCTTCAGCAGCAAGTTGACCGTCAACCTCGGCACGGGCTTGTATTTTACCGAAACGACGTTGTTTTATCCATAACAGTTCCACTGTCATCACCAGTTGGTCTCCTGGTACTACTTGGCGGCGGAACCGGACTTTATCGATACCAGCAAAAACAAACAGTCCATCCTCAAACCCAGGCTGTTGCTTGAGAAAAATGCCCCCGACTTGTGCCATTGCCTCAACAATTAGCACTCCTGGCATCAGTGGTCTTCCCGGATAATGCCCTTGAAAATGGGGTTCATTAAAGGTAACGTTTTTAACGCCTACAGCCAGTTTTCCTGGCACATAGTCAATTATTTTATCTACAAGTAAAAATGGGTAGCGATGGGGGAGTAATTGCTGAATCTCTTCAGATGAAAAAGTTGTTTTAATTTCAGTAATCTGTTCTTCGGTAGATGTAGACGCAGTAGTATCGGTACTATTCACTTCACTGACGATTGCCATTAGCGGTATGATTGATTTTTAACTTGGTGAATTTAAGTAGGCAGGCGTTAAAACCTTTCACGAATTGATATTTTAGGCTTTAGCTAATCCCAATTCTAAAATTTTCTGGGCCAGTTGAATGTGTAAATTATGGCTAGCCTTATACGCCAAGAAATGAGCCTGAGGAAAAGTTCCTAGTAAACTCAAATCTCCTACTAAATCCAAGATTTTATGACGAACTGGTTCATTTGCAAATCTTAATGGTGGATTTAGCCAACCTTCAGAACCGCAAACGAGTGCATTGTCTAAGCTACCACCCTTAATTAATCCTGTTTTTTGTAAGTGTTCAATTTGATGTAGTAACCCAAAGGTACGAGCAGGGGCAATTTCCGTAGCAAAGCTGGCAGTCAGTGACCAGCTGTGCCATTGGTTACCAATAGCTGGTAAGTCAAAATCAATACCGTAACTAAATCGGGTTTCCGGTGCTGGAAGGGCACAAACAAAAGCATCATCTTGATAAATCCAGATAGGTTCTTGCACCACCAAGTTTTCTTCGTTGCTAGTAAAAGCTTGTGATTTTAAACCAACTTGGGTAATGCTGTCCGTCCACACCTTGGCCGAACCGTCTAAAAGTGGTACTTCTGTCCCGTCAATTTCAATTCGGGCATTATTTACACCCATACCTGTAAGCGCCGCCAATAAATGCTCTACCGTGCGAACACTTACCTCACCTTTACCCAACTGAGTTGAGAGAACAGTCTGACTTACCGCCGCAACTTGGGCTGGAATTATTGGTAAATCCGGCAAATCCACCCTGACAAAGTAGCGCCCACTGCCTGCCTCAGCTGGTAGTATCCGTACATGGGTACTTACACCACTATGCAGTCCCACTCCGGTTTGAGTGATTTCCTCTGCTATGGTGTGCTGCTGCATAAGCGAAAAGTGAATATATTTTGATTTATATGATTCATATCAAGTTTTGGCAAAGACCCTGATCTATTTTCCAGATGTAACTGATCCCTTTATCGAATCAGTATTGAGGCAAATGTAAAAATTAGCAAGTGCTTAGGTAGAACAGGGGACAGGGGATAGGCTTGAAAGTACCGGGGAATCAGTGTTGATGATTAGATAGACGAGTCATTAGTTCAGTCACAAATGACCAATAACTAATGACTAATGACAACTTAAAACCTTTCCCCAATACCGAAATTGATGCGGCTGTCGCCATCGTCGTTGATACCGTAGTCAATCCGAATGGGACCTAGTGGGGATTGCACACGCACACCCAGACCATAGCCATAGCCACTGCCGTTTTTGTTCAACACCTCAGCTGGCTCGGTAGTAGTTCCCAAGTCACTACCAACATCAAAAAACAGTGCGCCACTAACTACGGAGAAAACTGGGAAGCGATACTCAACGGATGCTTGTACATAACTGCGTCCACTAGTTAATGCTCCTTCTTCGTAACCCCGAATGGAGTTGCTACCGCCAAGGGTAAAAGCTTCATAGGGCGGCAAGTCACCAAGAATTGTGCCTCCTTGCAGGTTAAATGCCAGGGTTTGTGCCCCAGGAGCCAAGTTGATAAAATTCACAGGTACGTATTGGCTGTAGCTACCTCTTAATCTGGTGAGGAAAATGTTTCCTAGTCCGATTGGTACTGACTGATCAACCCCGAAGCGCAGAAAAGAACCACTGGTGGGTTGTAAAGGGTTATTACGGAGATCGCGCTGCGCTCCTAGTTGTAATAACACCAAATCATCTTCACCTCGATCAGAGAAGCTTAAGTTAATTGGTTCACTGACGCGTTCTCCGTCACGGAAAACAGCTCCTTCTCGTCTGACATTACCATCAGCGTCACGGGTAGAAACTCGTTGATACTGAAAACCTGCTGAGGCAGTCCATTCTGATCTTTCATAGGGATTGGCAGACAGGGGACGAGTAAAGGTAAGACCACCACCGAGACGCAGAACCCGGGGGCGATCGCCATCTGTTTCTCCTACTTGAAAAGTTCTAATATCACCGTCTTGTCCATCATAAATCAACGAAATGGAACTGCGGCGAAAAATATTCGCTGTGTAGGAAGTTCGATAGGGGTCGCCTGCAATCCAAGGGTCTGTAAACCGCAGGTCAAACAGTAGTTCTCTCTGTCCTACTTGGATCTCTGCACCCAGTCTTTGGTTCCTTCCTGCCAGGTTTTGTTGTTGATAACTAACAGTTCCAAACAGTCCACTGGCGGAACTAATACCAGCACCAGCCGCAATAGAACCAGTGCTACGCTCGGCCACATTTACCACTACATCGACTTTGCTGGGGTCAGTACCAGGGTCAAGGGAAACATTTACGTCTTCAAATAATCCTAGCCCAAAAACCCTCTGTAGGTCTCTTTGCACAATGTCGCGGTTAAATACGTCTCCTGGCTGTAACTCGACTTCTCGCGTAATTATATACTCTTGTGTCCGACCCCGAATTGGTTGTCCCTTCTCATCTGTCTCTCGACCTTCGCGATCGCGGAATCGGACTTTAATATTCTCTACTACGCCTTCTGCTACTTGCAGGGTAACAACTCCGCTTTCAGAGACTTGTGGCGCGCCAATGACGTTTGCGAGGACGTAACCTTTGTCTTGATATCGCTGGGTTAATTGCTTGATGCCTTCTTGTAAATCACGCAAGTTGAGAACTCTACCATATTGCTCACGGAAGATTTCATCCACAACGCTAGGAGGTAGTACGGAGGGAACATCGGTACTAGGATTTGCGTCTATTTCTACCTTTGTCAGCACAGGGTTGGGTTGGACAATAAAGTTAACGCGCACGCCCAATGGGGTATCTTCTGGCACCGCCTGAACATTGGCAAAGAAGCCAGTACCAAAGATGGCATTAATATCTTCTTGCAGTTGGGAACGGGTTGTTGTCCGGCCTGGTTGGGTACGAATTACTGTGTAAACTTGGTTTTCTAGTTCCGGTGATAGTTGCCCTGTTTCCGGTCTGACTATTACTTCTGACACCAGTACGCGAGGTTCCGTAGCATCTGGGGTGGCGTTGGGAGTGTTGAAATTCTCTTGAGTCGGAGGAGTTTCAGGAGTTGGGGAGGGTATCTGTTGCTGCGTTGCTGGAGGTACAGTATCTGGCTGTTCGGTAGGAAAATCTGGGGTTGTTTCAGGGGTTTGGGCAATTGTAGGCGTTGTCAAAGTAAGCAAAATTACATCTAATTTTGCCGGGAAAACTGCCACAACAGAAGATTGAGGCTCCTCAACTACCTGAATATCTTTGGAATTGGCGTGAGATTTTAAACTCTCACTAGTCAACCCTTGAGTTGTGTTCTTTGCTGCATCTGGAGCAAAATTAAGCTGTGGGAGCGGAAAATCTGGAGTTGTCAAAGTAGGCACTATGACATCAGATTTCGCCGGGAAAACTGCCACAATAGAAGATGGCGGCTCATTTATGACCTGAAACTCTGTTGAGTTGGCGTGAGGTTCTAAACTCTCGCTAGTCAGCCCTTGAGTTGCATCCTTTACTGGCTGCTGATTAATCGCGGGCGGGAAAATCTCTGCTGTCTGTTCTAAACTATTAGTAGTTTGGGCATTTGCACTGAGCGTGCCGCCTAATGGCGCTGCAATTGCTACAGCCGCTACCCATACGGGAGATAAACGCATTTTATTTAAATTCCTCTTCACTTCCACACACCATCACAAGGCAATCATGCTCTTATGCAAAAGGCAAAGGCAAAAATATTGATGTTTGCTGTTGCCTTTTTACTTTATAAGTCACAAGGCAAGAATAAAAAACTACCGGTTTTTACTGTTTCTAGGGGAAGAATTAGCCTCGAAGTTAAGGTTTAAAGCCAAACTTCTTCATCCCTGTTGGGCGACCTGGTTTTCCGTCTTCCCTTCTACTGCTTGTAACACTCGTTGTAAAACCTCCTGATAAGCATCCTCTACATTTCCCAAGTCTCGGCGGAAGCGGTCTTTATCCATGACCCGGAGGTTAGGATCTGCTTCGGCTGTATTCCACAAACGGCAGGTGTCGGGGCTAATTTCATCTGCCAAGAGCAACTGCTGTTGTGAGTCCAAACCAAATTCTAGTTTGAAGTCTACTAGAGTAATGCCGCACTGCTGCCAAAAGTCTTGGAGAAACTCGTTGACTTGCAATGCTAGATTGGCAATTGCATCTACTTGTTCCGGTGTTGCTAGTTCTAACAACAATAGGCGATCGCGTGTTAACAGTGGATCTCCTAACTGGTCATTTTTGTAATAAAATTCTACTAACGGCTGCTTCAGAACTGTGCCTACTGGTAAACCTGTTTGTTGAGACAGACTGCCAGCAGCAATGTTTCTCACAACTACTTCTAATGGCAAAATCTTGACAGCCTTCACTCGCATTTGATGCGGGGCTGGACTATCAATGAAGTGATTTTTTATACCATTTGCTGCTAACTGCTGAAATAGTTGGCTAGAAATACTACAATTAATTTTTCCCTTGTCGGTAATACTGCCACGCTTCTGAGCGTTAAAAGCAGTGGCATCGTCTTTAAAATCAGCTAACAAGACTTCTGGATCGTCTGTTGCATAGAGAATTTTAGCTTTGCCTTCGTATAGCTTGGAATAAACAGACATGATGGGAGGTAAAGTTTTAAGCGGTGGGTAGCTCTCGCCCTTTCGGGCTTAACCATTTTATCTTTAGTTATTCAAGATTAGCCATTGGTGATTTAGTCAGCTATCGTTGGACAGGTTAGTTGGTAGACAAATCACAACTGATATTCAATCTCTGATAACAATTAATTATCTTGAGTTTTTACTTAATACCTTGGCTAAAAATCTATGGCTAATAGCTAAAGTCCTCTGTGCGCGGAGCGTTCCCGAATAGTAGATGACTAAATCTCTTTGATGGCATGGTTCTCAGCCCATTTTAGTGGATTTGGGCTATTAGCCAATTTATTTATTGGCGGGAGATGGGGCAGACGCAATGTCTGAAAGTTTACGCATTATATTTTAAGACTCGTATTTTTTAACACTTAACTTTACTTATTTTTGCCGTTGCAAGATTGTAATATAATGGGAGAGATATAGTAACACTAAAGTAGTAAGTAATTTTTAGCACAACTAATTGAAATCACAAATCTCTAAAAGGTAGAAAAATTGGCAACTGTTAAGAAAAGTAGATTATCATCTGATGAAATAAATTGGCAAGAGTCAGAAAAGTAAATTATCATCTATCATCAAGTGAACGAATATTGTCTTGATGGCATCTGCTAATGCAAAAAATTTACGTTTTTCCTTGTTTTTTAACATTAAAGGTCATAATAAACTGATTTTTGTATAACCCCTACCAGAAGAGGTATTGATACAACTTCTGCTAATCTGACAAAAATTAAAGATGAGGAGAGCCAATAATTCAGCTTCATAGATTAAAACAAGAGGGGTATTGCATAAATGGAGAAAAAAATAGTGAGCAAAGACGATTTTCTCTATCCTCGTGGTCGCTACTATGGTCAGGTAAAGCCGGAAAACTTGGTTTTTAACTCTAATTTACAAGAATTTGCCCAGCGAGTCAGTTACATTTGCAATTTAGAAACAGGTGGAAAGCTACCACCAGATGAAGCTTACGAACAAATCAAGGCTTTATGGAAACATCTGAAAAAAACCAAAAAACAATTGAAAATCGGCGAAAACCCCTTTCAAGGTCAAGCTGAGGAGAGTGAAGGTTAATCAATACTTGAGATTTTCCAGTTACATCTTGGGGGTTGCTTATTTCGCAATCATTGTCCAGACACCATCCCAGGATTTTGCCGGTGGTGTCTTTTGATAATTATGAGCACGTTCTAGGTGAACATTAACAGCTTGGTCTGTAGGTCGAATATGTTTGGCAGCCATAAAACAAGCGATCGCTTGGGGAAAGTTACGAGCTAAATAAGCCGCACGTCCAGCTTGGTAATGAAACAAAAACTCTTGGGTGTTAGCATCTAAGGGAGTAGTGCGATCGCCAATTAACTCGTAGATATTGATTGCTTGGTGTTTACCTTTAACCCGAATCTTATCTAACTGCCGTGCCCAAATGCGATCGCTGCACAATTGATAAGTAAATTCACTTAAAATAATATCACAACCATATTCTTTTGTCACTCCTTCCAAACGCGAACTTAAATTTACTCCATCCCCAATGACAGTGTAATCCATGCGTTTGTGGGAACCAATATTACCAGAAACTACTTCTCCAGAACTAATGCCGATGCCTATATGGATTTGTGGTTGCGCCTGGATAATCCGCCGATGGTTAAATTCCTTCAGACGTTGACGCATATCCAACGCTGATTGCACCGCTCTCCAAGCATGATTTTCTGTCAGTGGTAACGGCGCACCAAACACCGCCATCAAGGCATCACCAATAAACTTATCAAGAGTGCCTTCGTAGTTAAATACTGCTTCCACCATTGTTTCAAAATACTGATTCAATAGCGACACCACTTCAGAAGCCCCCAAGTTTTCTGTAAGTGTGGTGTAGCCGCGAATATCAGAAAATAAAATAGTCACTTCCTTGCGCTCACCTACCATGAGAGCATCTTCCCCCAATGCCATCACTTGTTCGGCAACATGAGGTGTGAGGTAGCGATACATGGTACTTTTCATGCGCTTTTCCTGACTGATATCTTCGAGAACTACCAAACCACCACGGACGCCACCTTCTGGGTTTGTCAGAGGATTAACGGTGAGATTAATGCTGCGTTCTAATTTTTCCACCTGACTAGAAGTGAGAAAATGAGATTGCGGCGTTAGAGGTTGATTCCAAGGAATAAAAATATCTGGGTTAATGCGATCGCGTACTGCTAAGATTAAACCTGTCTTGGAGTCTCCCCCGCCGCAGGATGCGCACAGCGCTGTAGTAGAATATGTAGCGTTGCTGAGTGCTGTAAAGCCCTGCGGGCATGGCTGCGCGTAGGGCGGGATGTTTAGCCCGTGTTGAGTTCCACTACATACCTGATACAGCCCCACTGTCAAATTTTGCTCTGGCACATAATGTCTAGCACCAGTTGTTAAGCTGTCTTCCAACCGCATTTGTAAATTTTCAATTGGTACAACCTCCCAAACTAAGCGACCGATTAAATTTTGTTCCCACAGTAACTTATTGTTTTTGGTATTAGCTTTATCTAAAGGACAACCCAGCAAGGCCAGAGCTGCATCATTAATGGTGACAATCTGACCTGTCATATCTGTAGAAATTACAGCATCTGACAAACTTTGCAAAATATCTTTTTGATACTGTTTTTCTAATAAGACATTTTCAAATAAACGAGCATTTTCTAAAGCAATTCCTGCCTGAATATTAAAAGCTCGCATAAACTCTTCATCAGAGGCGGTAAAACAGCCTTTTTGCTTATTAATTAATTGTGTTACACCAATTAATTCATTGGCCGAATTAAACACTGGTAAACACAAAATGTTGTGAGTTATGTACCCAGTTTTTTTGTCTGTAGTCGGGTCAAAACGGGGGTCTTTATAGGCATCAGAAATATTTAGTGCTTCACCTGTAGAGGCTACATAGCCAGCAATCCCACGATTCGCTGGCATTCGGATTTCCATCAAATTTGTCCCATCTGCCGCTACTGCTACTTTTGTCCAGAGTTCGCCCATTTCTTTACGATATAAAAATAGCGTGCTGCGGTCTGCTTGCATTAGAATTCGAGCTTGTTCCATGACTATTTGCAAAGTTGCTTCTAAATCTAAACTTTGCCCTAGTGTCTGGGTCGCCCGTAAAAGTGCAGTTGCACCTCGTTGATTGCGCGCCGCTACATAAAAAGACTGGCAACTTTCCAGGATAATCCCAATAGAAGAGGCAAAGTCGCGAAAACGTTCTTCATCTTCGTGATTAAATGGAAGACTCCCTGTTTTGTTTGCCAGTTGTACTACTGCTACAATCTGGTTTTTACTACTCACTACAGGCATACATAAAAGATTATGGATTTTGTAGCCCATTTGTTTTTCTAGTTCTGGGCTGAACAAGGGGTGAGTAACAGTTTCAGATATATTCAGATATTGACCTGTACTGGCAACATGACCGGGAATACCAACCGTGATAGGAGTTCTAATTTCTAAAGATTTTTGAGTATTATTTTGGGGAACTTTTGACCATAGCTGACCTTTATCATAGTCAACTAAGAAAATGGCTGAGTTTTCGGCTTGGAGAATTTGACCAATTTTGAGTGTGATGGCTTCTAGAACCTTTTCCAACATAGTTTCTAGAGCTTCATTATTGATTAGCTCAATTGCTCGGAGAAACTGTTGAAACTCAGCAGTGATGAAGTCAAGTAAGCAAATAAATTCGTTAACCGGCAGGTCTTTTAAACGAGTTAGTAGAGTATGAATGCGATTAACTTGAGTTAGTTCAGTTAATGTAGCCAAGACGCTACCAGAATTGGGAAGAGTCATGGAAAGTTTAAATTTTTCTTGATATATATAATTAAGTTTTGAGAAACCTGGTTTCTTAAAGGAACCGATTTCTCAAACCTTAGTGTAATTAAAAACCCTATTTACGCAGCTTTTATCAGTTGTTCTGAAAATAGCACCTTTTGATAGTAATCTTGCAGCTGGCATGTGGCAGCTGACCACCCCCAACTTTCTGCTTCTCGACGGGCATTTTGACGGATGATGTCTCGTTCTTGTTGGTTTTGTAAGAGACGGACAGTAGCAGCAATGGCATCTTGAATATCTGCTGTAGGGTCAAAAAGATATCCATTTACGCCATCTGTCACAATATCCGGAATTCCTCCAGAACGGGCTGCTACCACGGGACATCCAGCAGCCATTGCTTCTAGTAGAACTAAGCCTAGTGTTTCTGTCCGGGAAGGAAAGATAAAGGCATCAGCGCTAGCAAAGGCAGAACCTAACTCCTGACCCATGAGATAGCCGACAAAATGGGTATTGGTGCCGGCAAAATGTTTTTCTAGTTCTTGGCGATGGGGGCCATCACCTACTAACGCTAATCGCGCTGCGGGAATTGCCGCTAAAATTGGTTTGATGCGCTCAATTTCTTTTTCGGCAGAAAGACGCCCGACATACAGCAGCAAGGGGCTTTCTGGGTGATTTTGTGACAGACGCGATCGCATCTGAGTATTAGCTAAATCAGGATGAAATAATTCTGTATCTACACCCCTTTGCCACACTTGCACCCGTTCAATACCGTGTTCTGTCAGTTCCTCCATCATCGCTGTGGAGGTACAAAGATTCAAGGATGCTTGATTATGAGCGTTTTTCAGCAATTCCCAGAGAAACCCTTCGAGCATTCCCAAGCCGTAATGCTGGAGATATTGGGGTAAATGTGTATGGTAAGACGCTACTAAAGGAATTTTGAGCATCTTGCTATAAAAAATCCCCGCCAATCCTAAAACAGCTGGATTAACGACATGAATAATGTCTGGCTGAAACTCTTCTAGGGCATAACCAATAGCTGGGCGGGGTAATGCCATTTTTAACTCTGGATACAATGGCAAGGGAAAGCCAGTAACGCCGTAAACTTGAGCTCCTTTATGTTCAGTGATGCCACCATCAGGGGCAATCACCAATACTTGGTCACCATTACGCTGTAGATGGTCAACAGTGTGACGCAGGCGCGTGACAATGCCGTCAACCTTGGGTAAAAAGGTTTCGGTGAATAGGGCAATTCTCATAAAAGACTATACAAGCAAATAATCCCAGTAATTCGTAATTCGTAATTTAAGAATGTCGGGTTGCGATTGGGTTTTCAGGGTGGCGAGATTAACTGATTGTCATATTGTGCTAAGACATGACAATCAGTTTTTCAGAGGCTTTACCCTATTTTCTGTGCCAAGAGACGGTGGGCAAAATTTGCTTATTATCAACTCGTTTTTGATACTTGACGGCAAAGTTTAACAAAGAGTCAAGTAAGGAATCAGAGAGATAGTGAGGCTGTAAACCTAGATCCAGCAGTTTGGTATTTTTAGCGTTGAAGTAGTGTTCTTCTTTTTCAACTCTGGGGTTATCCAGGTGATTGATTTCCACATTCAATCCCATCGCGTTACCGGCTTTTTTCACCATTAGTGCCAAGTCACCAATGCTGAATAATTCCGTAAATTGGTTAAATACCCGGAATTCGCCAGGTTCAGCAGGGTTAGCGATCGCTAGTTCAATACATCGCACCGTATCGCGAATATCCAAGAATCCGCGCGTTTGTCCACCTTTACCGTAGACGGTCAGAGGGTGGGCGATCGCAGCTTGAATGCAGAAGCGGTTAAGTGCTGTACCAAATACGCCATCGTAATCAAGGCGATTAATTAATAGTTCGTCCATTCCCGTTTCTTCGGTTAAGACGCCATAAACTATCCCTTGATTTAGGTCAGTAGCCCGCAATCCCCAAATTCGGCAAGCAAAGTTGATATTGTGACTATCATGGACTTTGCTGAGGTGGTACATTGAACCAGGTTGTTTGGGATACGGTAGGGTATCTTTCCGCCCATTGTGTTCAATTGTGATGTATCCCTCCTCAATATCAATGTTGGGCGTACCGTATTCACCCATTGTTCCCAACTTCACCATATGGCAATCTGGGAAATCTTCTCGCATGGCGTACAGCAAATTCAATGTGCCGACGACGTTATTGACCTGGGTAAGAACTGCATGTTCACGGTCAATCATGGAAAAGGGTGCTGATCGCTGTTCACCAAAATGTACTAGGGCGTTTGGCTCAAATTGATGTAAAACTTGCTTGAGAAATTCGTAATTAGTAATATCGCCAATGAATAGGTCAATGGATTTACCTGTCAAATCTTGCCAGCGCTGGAGGCGTTGTTGAATTGGTGCGATGGGAGTTAGAGTCTCAATACCCAATTCATTATCCCAGTGCCGCCGCACCAAACTATCTAAAATTCCAACGTCATAACCTCGATTGGAAAGGTAAAGTGCAGTTGCCCAACCGCAATATCCATCGCCACCAATAACCAGGACTTTCATCTTCACCAGTTTTTACTCGCTGATAGCTAAATCTATCAGGTTTCTGTACCCTCTTCACCATGATTCTTGTGAAGATGCGTGATCTCTGGGGTAAAAGATGAGGAAGAATAATAGTCTAGTTGCTTTCCCTGCTGCTTCACTGGCGAATCCGATACTGCTGGGCGATGTAGTAGAACAAGCGATAGTAATCTGGAAAATCTTGGTTGTGGCTTCGACCCTGCCAATAATATTTAACTTCATTCTGAGTTAGACTCAGTGTCATTGAGCTTGTTTGGTAGTCGATTTCCACAAGCAGTATTCCAGATACACCTTGGGTTGTCTGGAAGTTGGGATTGATGGTTGTTTTGATGTCTTGTTCTTGAGTGATTGGCTTTGGTAACTGATTAACTGCCCATGACCGAATTTCTCCAGTCTTTTTTTGTGGTGAAACTAAGGCAACTCCGTCATCATTTGCTGGTGCTGGTAAGGTAGTCCAGTTACTGGGATAGGGAAATTCAAAGCCATAACGGGAATTTTTATAAGTCTTCCATGTCACATCAGAACTGTCGAAACTTTTTGCGTGACAACCGCACAAGCTGAAAAACAAAGCGATCGCTCCCCCAAAACTGAGAATTTTAGTATAAATTATTTGTTTTGATCTACAGAATTTTACTGTAGTGATAGACATGATTCTAACTTTTGCCCAAGTCACTTATTTTTTATAAGTACTATATCAGAGCATCTCTATGGGAAATTTGGAGATGTTTTACTAGTACTTAATACAATTGAGCAGATGTTTTATAGATAACTTAGGTTGATAATTAGGTCACTCAACAACAATCTGCATTATGTAAATAAATGTAACAAACAAGCCGTCAAAACGTTTTAATGGCTTGACAACTGTAAATGCAGCCGATAACGTAATAGACATACCCGGGTAAGGCCGTCAAAGAGTTATATGCAAGCTAAGCAAAAGGTTACTTTGTATTTGTCGCCAGAACTTCACAAGAGACTGAAGATTCGTTCAGCTGTTGATTCCGAACCAATGTCAGAACTTGCCGAACGTGCCCTAGTTTTCTACCTAGCTAACTCAGAATTAATTGAGGAAGTTGAAGCTTCTGCTTATGGGCGAACTCACCGAGTTTATTCCTGTCCAAGCTGCGAGAGTTCATTAGTCTTGCGTGATGGAGATTTGATTGCTATGGGTAATCAACCAGGAATCGTCTCTCAAGAGCATCTACCCATTGACGAGAAAGATAAAGATGAAACTCATCCCAAGGGTGAAGAAGAGTTGGTTCCTTGCTAGGTAAGAATTATGAATGAACAATTCATGATTCGGTTGTCACTACCAACAAACGATGTCTTTACTGTATAAGGTCTCAAGTAGGTCGATTGTATGAAAGAAGAGCTCAATATCCTAATTCAAGCTCAATACCCTCTAATCTACCTTGTGACCTCCGAGGAAGAGCGGGCTGAGCAGGCAATTTCCACAATCGCCCAAATGTTAAAGCCCCAACGCCGCATATACGTTTGGACAGTAACTCACGGCATCGTGGAATATGGGCAACCCCGGAACGTTACCCAACATAATACTGTTTCTCCAGAAGCGGCTATTGAGTGGATTATCCGGCAAAGAGAACCTGGTATATTTATTCTTAAAGATTTACATCCGTTTATTGATGCGCCTGCCACAACAAGGTCGTTACGTGATGCGATCGCTAGTTTCAAGGGAATGCAAAAGAACATCATTTTGATGTCACCAATGCAACAGGTTCCCATTGAGCTAGAAAAAGAAGTTGTCGTACTCGACTTTAAGTTACCGGATATGGCTGAGTTGAACAAAGTGTTGACTCACCATCTAGAGCAAAATCGTGGACGACGGCTCACAACTGAGGCGCGAGAGAAACTTCTGAGAGCAGCTTTGGGTTTAACTAAAGATGAATCTGAGAAGGTGTACCGTAAGGCGCAAGTAACTACAGGTCGCTTAACGGAAGAAGAAGTAGATATAGTTCTATCTGAGAAAAAGCAACTAATTCGGCGCAATGGTATCTTAGAATACATCGAAGAAGATGCAACCATTGATGCTGTAGGTGGCTTAGAAGAACTGAAAAGATGGCTCAAACAGCGCTCCAATGCATTTACAGAAAGAGCAAGAGAGTACGGTTTACCTCAACCCAAAGGGATGCTGATTCTGGGGGTTCCAGGTTGTGGTAAGTCACTAATTGCCAAGACTACATCCCGACTATGGGGTTTACCATTATTACGCCTAGATATGGGTCGAGTTTACGACGGCTCAATGGTGGGACGAAGTGAAGCCAATCTGCGTAATGCCCTAAAAACAGCAGAATCTATCTCTCCAGCGATTCTGTTTATAGACGAGTTAGATAAATCCTTTGCAGGTAGCTCGGGTTCATCAGATTCTGATGGTGGTACTTCAAGTAGAATCTTTGGTTCTTTCCTCACATGGATGCAGGATAAAAAATCTCCAGTATTCGTGATGGCAACCGCTAACCGAGTGGAACGCTTGCCTGGAGAGTTTTTAAGGAAAGGACGCTTCGACGAAATTTTCTTTGTGGATCTGCCCACAGCCGAAGAACGGCAGGATATTTACAAAATCCACCTCACTAAGCGTCGTGAAGACATATCCCGCTTCGATCTTGAGCAATTAGCCAAGATGTCTGACGGCTTCTCTGGGGCAGAAATTGAACAGGCGCTGGTGGCGGCAATGTATGAAGCCTTTGCCCAAGACCGCGAGTTCACCCAATTAGATATTATTGCTGCGCTGAAAGCGACTCTGCCGTTGTCTCGTACCATGCAAGAACAGGTAACAGCCCTAAGGGATTGGGCTAGACAGCGCGCACGACCGGCCGCAGCCTCCGTTGCTGAATATCAGCGCATGGAGTTTTAAAAGCTTTCCCCTGCTAACTCCAGGGGCAAAGGCTAGCCCAAAAAGCTAGCAGTTACGAAAAAAAGCCGCATCTTAATCAGCGCGGCTTCCCCAAAAACAAACCGTTGTCTTTTTTCTCAATCTTCTCACTGGAGGAAACCCAAATGTCTCATTTTAGCACTCTGCGTACCAAAATCACCGATGCTGAAATCCTTAAGTCTTCTTTGCGCGACCTTGGTATCAGCGTAAAGACTGAAGCTGATGTTCGTGGTTATAACGGTCAGCGTGTACGCTCAGACATCGTAGCTGTTTTGGAAGGCGAATATGATCTAGGTTGGTCTCGCAATAGCGATGGTTCCTTTGACCTCATCGCTGACCTGTGGGGCGTTGCTAAAAAGCATAACCAAACCGAGTTGATCAACTCCATCAACCAAAAATATGCCGTTAACAAAACCTTGTCTGAAGTAAAACAGCGCGGTCTGCAAAACGCCAATGTGAAGTTGGTATTGCAATAATAATTTCTCTGCGCGTTCCCAAAGCTGCACGGGTTAACCACATTATTAGCGGTTAGCCCGCTTTTTTATCAGGACTGAGAAATAAATCTCAGTCCTGAATTTGATAATTTTTTATTCTGATGCTTTTAAATTAGCACGCAAGGGAGGATGCCTGCGGCATAAAAGTGGAGTAATCACTACCTAAAACAGTACGATTGTTCTACTATAACCACACTAAAGATAGTATCATTAAGGATTGTTTCAAGCTGCCTCTCACTATCAGCCAGTCGATATGTCAGATCAAAAGCTAGCCCCATCCTTAAATGGACATCTTCCCTACCCTAACCACAACAGCCAGAATACCATTCGGATTCGGGGTGCTAGGCAACATAATCTGAAAAATATTGACTTGGAATTGCCACGCGATCGCCTGATTGTCTTTACTGGTGTTTCTGGTTCGGGAAAGTCTTCTCTGGCGTTTGATACAATTTTTGCGGAAGGCCAACGGCGTTACATAGAGTCTCTTAGCGCCTACGCCCGGCAATTTCTGGGACAATTAGATAAACCAGATGTGGAAGCCATTGAAGGCTTAAGTCCGGCGATTTCCATTGACCAAAAGTCAACTTCCCATAACCCCCGTTCCACTGTGGGGACGGTAACAGAAATTTACGATTATTTGCGGTTGTTGTTTGGTCGTGCTGGTGAACCTCATTGTCCCATATGCGATCGCTCTATTGCACCGCAGACAATTGATGAGATGTGCGATCGCATCATAGATTTACCAGATCGCACCCGCTTCCAAATTCTTGCACCTGTCGTCCGGGGTAAAAAAGGCACTCACCGCAAGCTGTTATCCAGTCTCGCTTCTCAAGGTTTTGTACGTGTGCGTGTTGATGGGGAAGTACGCGAACTGTCAGACTCAATTGAATTAGATAAAAATTTAACCCATACTATTGAAGTTGTTATTGATCGCTTGGTGAAAAAGCCAGGTATTCAAGAGCGTTTGGTCGATTCTCTCTCTACGTGTCTAAAGCAATCTGGTGGTATTGCTAACATACTTGTGAGTTTATTATCTGATAGTGGAGAAGAGAAAGAAGAAGAATTAGTATTTTCCGAGAACTTTGCTTGTCCAGTACATGGGGCGGTAATGGAAGAATTATCGCCGCGCTTGTTCTCGTTTAACTCGCCTTACGGTGCTTGTCCTAACTGTCACGGAATTGGGACATTAAAAAGATTTGCGCCAGATTTGATTGTACCTGACCCCGAAGCACCAGTTTACGCGGCGATCGCACCTTGGTCAGAAAAAGATAATTCTTATTATCTGGAATTGCTTTATAGTGTGGGGCAGTCTCATGGATTTGAGTTGCAAGCTAAGTGGAACCAGCTAACAGTAGAACAGCAGCAAACTGTGTTGTATGGTGAGCAGGAAGAGGGAACCACAGCAGCCCAGAGAAAGCAAAATTTTAAGGGTGCGATTCCCATTTTGCAACGGCAATATGAGGGTGGTTCGGAGTTAATTAAGCAAAAATTAGAACAATATTTGATTGACCAGCCGTGTGAGGTTTGTGGGGGGAAACGCTTAAAACCGGAGGCTTTAGCGGTAAGGTTGGGACAATATGGAATCTTAGATTTAACTGGGGTATCGATTCGGGATTGCCGAGAGAGAATTGATCAGTTACAGTTAAGCGATCGGCAGATGCAAATTGCCGATTTAGTCCTGAGGGAAATCAAAGCTAGATTGCAATTTTTGTTAGATGTGGGTTTAGATTATCTCACCCTTGATCGTCCAGCCATGACCCTTTCCGGTGGGGAAGCTCAACGTATTCGTTTAGCAACGCAGATTGGTTCTGGTTTAACTGGGGTGCTTTACGTTTTAGATGAACCAAGTATTGGTTTACATCAACGAGACAATGGACGTTTACTGAAAACCTTAACTAAATTGCGCGATTTAGGTAATACTTTAATCGTAGTTGAACATGATGAAGAAACCATCCGTGCAGCCAACCACATTGTCGATATTGGCCCTGGTGCAGGAATTCACGGTGGTAATATTGTCGCCCAAGGAGATTTACAAGCTTTACTAGCAGCAGAAAATTCTTTGACGGGTGCTTATTTATCGGGACGGCGAGTAATTACCACTCCACAGGAACGGCGAGAAGGAAATGGACGCAGTTTAGTAATTAAAAATGCCCATCGTAATAATTTAAGAAATATCGATGTCGAAATACCTTTAGGTAAACTTGTCGCTGTTACTGGTGTTTCTGGTTCTGGTAAATCTACTTTAATTAACGAATTACTTTATCCATCATTACAACATCATCTCACCAAAAAAGTTCCTTTACCCAAACACTTACAAGAAATTAAGGGATTAAATGCCGTTGATAAAGCAATTGTCATCGACCAATCTCCCATTGGACGTACACCGCGTTCTAATCCTGCAACTTACACAGGCATTTTTGATGCTATTCGGGATGTATTTGCTCAAACAGTAGAAGCCAAAGCCAGGGGATACAAACCCGGACAATTTTCTTTCAATGTTAAAGGTGGACGTTGCGAAGCTTGTAGCGGACAAGGTGTGAATGTTATTGAAATGAACTTTCTCCCTGATGTTTATGTACAATGCGAAGTTTGTAAAGGTGCAAGATATAACCGCGAAACTTTGCAAGTGAAATATAAAGATAAGTCGATTTCTGATATTCTCAATATGACAGTTGAGGAGAGTTTAGAATTTTTTCAAAATATTCCTAAAGCCGTGACCCGCTTGCAAACTTTATATGATGTCGGCTTAGGTTATGTCAAACTAGGACAATCGGCTACAACCTTATCTGGTGGGGAAGCACAACGAGTAAAATTAGCCACGGAACTATCTCGACGTGCTACAGGTAAGACACTTTATTTAATAGATGAACCAACAACAGGGTTATCATTTTATGATGTCCACAAGTTGTTGGATGTGTTGCAAAGATTAGTAGATAAAGGTAATTCAATTTTAGTAATTGAACACAACTTAGATGTAATTCGTTGCGCTGACTGGGTGATAGATTTAGGGCCAGAAGGTGGCGATAAAGGTGGAGAAGTGATTGCTGTAGGGACACCGGAGGAAGTTGCAAAGAATTCCAAATCTTATACTGGGCAATATTTGCAGCAGGTGTTGCAGCAGTACCCGGCTATGAGGAAATAGGGGTTATATTTCACGCAAAGTCGAGCCAGTGCGTTGGGCGGCTCCGCCGACTTGTAGCAACTGGCGTGCAAAGGCGCGAAGGAAGAGAGGGAAAAGATGGAAGAGTTGTTGCTGTTAAAGGAATTGTTACAAGAGGGTAAAATTTCAGATGCTCTGGAATTGGTAGAAGAATTGGAGGAAATGAGTAAATCTGACAAATTAAATAAAATTTTTAGTTATGGAATTATTGTGCTATTGCATTTAATTAAACAAGCAGCAGAAAACCGTACAACTAGGTCTTGGGAAACTTCTATTTTAAATTCTGTTAAGCAAATTCAACGCACTAATAAACGACTAAAATCTCAAGGTAATTATTTAACCGAAGCAGAGTTGTTAGAAACCTTACAAGATGCTTATGAATCAGCACTAAGAAAGGCTGCATTAGAAGTTTTTGAAGGAAAATATTCAACAGACGAATTAGGTAAAATAGTTAATCAGAAAATATTAATTCAAGATGCGATGGACTTGATTTTAGCAATAAATAATTAGTTATGTTTTATGCCTCTCTGCGGGAGGCAAATCATCCCACCAATAAGCAATGCTAAACAATTACTTAACTATCTTCACTCTTTTGCCAAAATTGCTGTAAAATCTCTCTTGGTGGGCGATCCCAGGTATCAATATGCTTGTATATTAAATTATTTTGGTTGAGTTTGTAAGTCGAATAGCCATTGAAAAACAGACGCGCTTTCCAGGGAACACGCAACACTCCTCTAACGGTCCACTTGGCTAAAATAGTGTCGTCTGCTGGCTGAGAGATTTCATGCAAGTCAAAATAAATTTGCGTAAAAAATAGCCGTGCGTGAAATCGCAATGTCCAAAATATAATGCGGTAGTTGAATTTCCATTTGAATCTATTCACAGGGTCTTGAAAGTAGATATCCTGTGTATAGATGTCATAGGAAATATCTTTTTGAAAAAGTGTCGGCAAATCTTCTTGAAGAGTTTTAATTACATGTTCTATCGGTAATTGAGTTTTCACGCCTCTTTCCTTTTGCAAATTAACGGCTTTTTGTCAATCCCCTTTGGCTGAGCATACTACTTAATGTGACAGTTTGCTGACTTAACCGATCATTCAACCTACAGAGAATGACTACACAAAACTGTCGCTAAACAGATGTTGCGACCAAAAATTCAACACATAATTTTTACAATGCTCACGTCATACCTGGAAAAATACAACATATGTCTGTAATACAGAATTCCTGGAAACACGAATATATCAATACCAATGGGGTAAAACTGCACTACGTCACCCAAGGAGTAGGGCCATTAATGCTGATGTTACATGGGTTTCCTGAGTTTTGGTATTCTTGGCGGCATCAAATCCCAGAATTCGCCCAATATTTTCAAGTCGTCGCTCTGGATTTACGTGGCTACAACGATAGTGATAAACCCAAGGAGCAATCAGCTTATGTCATGGATGAGTTGGTTAAAGATATTGAGGGTGTAATTAAAGGCTTAGGATACGACAAGTGTATTTTAGTTGGACATGATTGGGGTGGTGCGATCGCTTGGTCTTTTGCCTATACTCACCCGGAAATGTTAGAACGATTAATTATTCTCAACTTACCTCACCCTGCCAAATTTGCCCAAGGCTTACGCACTTCCCAACAGTTGCTACGTAGTTGGTATATCTTCTTATTTCAGCTACCTTTGCTACCAGAATTACTTTTACAATTTTCAGATTATCAGGCAATTGAAAGGATTATTCAAGGCACAGCAGTTAATAAAAGTGCTTTCACTCCAGCAGATATTGATGCTTATAAAGATGCTGCTGCAAAACGTGGTGCTATCCCCGCCATGTTGAACTATTATCGCAACATTTTTCAACAGTCTTTTATCACTAAAGATTGGGGAATTTTAACTGTGCCTACACTGATGATTTGGGGAGAAAACGATACTGCACTGGGGAAGGAACTCACTTACAACACTACAACCTATGTCAGAAACTTACAAATTAAGTATATTCCCCATTGCGGACATTGGGTACAGCAAGAAAAGCCTGATTTAGTCAACCAGTATATGCGTGAATTCTTGGTAATTTAGGTAACTAAATATCACTTTTACGGAGTGCCATTTGGTAGTAGGAAAATACTGATTAATATCTAATGTGCAATTATGCCAAGTGGCACAATCACTTAAAAATATTTAACACTAATTTAATTGTGTTTGTTTCGCAAAATTTATCGTCAGTAATAGCCCAAAACTATAATTAATAGTACTTTTGGCATCACGAACACATCTGTTAGAGATCACAATGAATTTGCGTGTTAAATCAACAATTTTCAGCAATTTAGTGAGATAATAAAAAAGTGAGGAAAAGAACGGATGTAATCTCAGAAAAAGGGGATAAAAATATGAAACTCCAGCTATTCGCAGTTCTAGCCTTAGCAACTCCCCTACTTTTTACTAGCACGGTTAACGCTGGGAATTCGCAAGACTTACAAAGACTGCTTTTAACTAGAGAATGTATCGATTGCGATTTATCAGGAGTTAACCTTAGAGGTGCTCATTTAATTGGTGCTGACTTACGAGGAGCAAATCTCTCTGGAGCCAACCTCGAAGGAGTCAATCTTGAAGGAGCAGACCTAACAAACGCTAACTTGAAAGCTGCTAACTTAACCTCGGCTTTGCTTTCCAACGTTAACTTCAAGCAAGCTAATCTCAACGGTGCAAATCTGACTCGCGCTCAAATTTACGACTCTAATGTGTATGGTGCATCAATGGATCATATGATTATCACTGATGCGGAAATCTATCATACTGGCATTGGTATTGGTGGAGAAGAAGCAGAAATGATCCCCGATTGGGACTAATTTAAACTAAGTAGCCTAGTGTAGAAAAAGAGCAATTGTGGTGGTTGTAGGGATAACGAAATTAGCTGTAAGTAAGCATTATCCCTCAACCTACCCTGACAAAAATCTTTGATTTCTAGTTAAGAATAGCTTTTTAAGCGGGCAAGAGAAGAAGTATGAGTGATTATCCTAGATACCTTCTCAGGACTTTTCTACGTGTTTAAAAGCAGTTTCAATCCCTGATAAGGATTATTAGTAATTGGAACAAAAACTGCTAGACATGGGAATTGTCCAAAATCGTTTCAATCCCTGATAAGGATTATTAGTAATTGGAACTGTCTCTTAGCGCTTTTAAAATAACTTTTTTGCTGAAGTTTCAATCCCTGATAGGGATTATTAGTAATTGGAACACAGGTTCTACCCCCAAACCCGATAAAAAGTCTGGTTTCAATCCCTGATAGGGATTATTAGTAATTGGAACCGCATCTGAAAGCATTGGTATATTTGATTTTCAAGGTACAGTTTCGTCAATTACAGCCTAAGATAACTTTTCAGGCATTGGGTTGTCAAGAGTGACATTTGAGAAAATTACCTCAAAGGCATTTACAGCAACGGTTTAGTTAGTTAGCGTCAATCTTAATATTGGTATTAGAGGGTTAAAACCCAGATGGGATAAGCTTTTGAGATGCAAAATCTCAACTTTTTTGTAAAACACCTACTGGTTGACGCTAAACTCAGGCAAAAAATACTGTGGTGTTGATTGGCATTTCACCACCAATGCGCTCAACTTTTCCCTGACAGCAAGCGCAGAGGAAATAAAACCGGATGCTGTCTTGGTCTGGTTTGATGACTTTAGACAAGCGCGATCGCAGTTTAGCATACTGAGTCTGGGTGAGGTCGCACTCAAATACGGAATACTGCATCCACTGTCCGTAAGATTTGAGAATTTTGTGAATTTTGGTGCGGCGCTTGTCTTCGGATATATCGTAGGAAATTACTAAAAACATAGAATTGACTAATTATTTCATGACTAATGGGGGATATTTGTCAATTTCTCCCATGAGATATTTAGCTAGCAGACGGCCTTGAATTTCAAATGATTCTTGATAGGTATGTTGTTTTTGCATGACGGGATGCTTAAATTTAGTCAGTATTTTGCATAATTGAGTTGAAGTTGTGGTTAATGTCGCCGTCGCACCATCCCCATACCCATTGTGGTTTTTCGTCCAATTCCTGCATATAAAACAAAGTCAGCTAAAGCATTAATTTGCTTAATTTGTATTGGTTCAATTTCTCCTAAAATCCGATAACTAACTTCTCCGATAATGCCAATAAATTTGCTGCGAGAGTCGGCTAATATTTCTGTATGTATGTTGATGAAAGAGGGAAATATTGACTCAATAGCAATGTGGTCAAATTCCATACCACTGTATTTATTCCATCGGGAAACTAGAGAATTAAAAACACATTCTCTAGTGGGAAGAGTAGTGTCAAATTTTCCTTGGCGGAAGGCAGTGGGAGTGGAGAATATAAGGTCAATTGTGCGATCGCGATCGCTGGCTTGTTCGTATAATTGAGCATAGCTACAGGCATTTGCCCAAGGTTGAGTAGATTGGGGTGTACCTTGAATGCTGGTAATATACAAGTCAGCCGGGCCAAGATGCCAAGGATGATTAGGGTTAAGATTGAGCCACAGTTGGGTAAGTTGGCTAAAGAGTGTGTCATCTAATAGGGAGATGCGCCACCAACAAGGCGTTCCGACTGGAATGGGTTGCTGATGTGAGTGTTGTAGTTTACATCCCCCCCTACCCCCCTTCAAAAGGGGAGAGTTAGCGCTACTAATTTGTAGGGGAGAGAGGGTGAAAGCTTTGTCTGCGGTAGCATCATGCAAGCGATCGCCTAATTTTCGATCTACGGAACTGACAAGAGTTAAAAATAAAGCGTGTAGATGTCTGCCTGTGAGATATTGGGATGGAATAGGCGACTGAGGGAGTAAGTTAAGAATAAGGCTATGAGGCATATAACAATTAAAAATTAAAAATTCAAGAAATTACTTGCGTTTTTTTGTTGTAGATTGAGCAATTCTTGATTCGATGGTAAACTCTGGTATTTCTGCGAGTTCAGCATTACTTAAACTATACTGTTCACAAACCAAACTCAGGCGATTTCCTGGTGTTTTCACGGCGTTGACGGAGTGGGTTAAATCACCTTGAAAGTAGAGTAATGTATTTACTTGTGGCTTAATTTCCCCAAGTTGGCGTTTGTGCGACTTGAGTAGTAGTTCTCCCCCTTCCATATTCTCTGGTAATCGCACATACAGAACACTGACAACCGCAGGCGGTTCAACCGTTTTGCAGTAAGAACGCAAAGAGCGATCAATGTGCGGATCTACACGGGAACCTTCTTTTAGCTGTAAAGGATTGAGGTAAAAAGCATTACAACTCTCTTGGAGAGCTAAATCTAGGTATGGCTTGAAGTAAGGGAATTTTTGTTCTACTGTGGGGATGTGCGATCGTTTGAATACAACAGAAAATCCTTTAGTGGCGACAAAATCACGGTTAAGGTTGTTGGTAGCAAAGTAAGGACAAGCCTGGATTACTCCCCACAAGTTATTTAAGTAGTCGCTGGGGAAGGCGTTGGGTTGTTGTTGATAGTATTTCACGATGGATGTGGGGAGTAATCTAGCAATTGTAATTAACTACGAAAACGGTATTCCATTCTCGCTGGAATTTTTAAGTCTTTTAAAGCATCAAACTGGTAATATTCTCCTCTAATTTGCACATTTTGAATTAGACTAACTGGAGGCATATTCACTACATCGTAACTAATCACTTGATGAGTGAACATCACATCTAAAGGGTTTAAGGGATGTTTACAGGTGAAGATTCCTCCATTAGTTTTAGGTTTCGGCAATTCTGTAACTGTCACCTCAGCCTTACTCATCCATTTACCCAAGCGAATCCACTTTGGTAGTTTGATGTCTTTTTGAGAAATAACGAAAAACTCAAATTGACTTTCTGGTGCTATTTCTTTTGCTCTACCAAAGCTAGGAATATTCTTCTGTGTTTTCTCCATTTCAACATGGTAGTTATTGTTAGCATACTTCCAGGTATTGAGAATGGCTGAATGTTTGATAGAACGAGCCGGAGTAATGTAAATTCCCTGTTGATTGAGTGGTGTTAAATGCTCCTCATATTTTGGCACTTGTTCAGGGCAAAAATAGCGATAGGAATGTTCTTCAGCCACTATAGTAGAGTAGACTTCGCTATCAACTAAACCGAGTGCATAACAGAGAGCATAATTATGAATTACTGGCTCTGTTTCGTAAAGTCGCCCGATTTCACGAGTAGCAAAATATAGGCTGTCATGTAGTTCTAATTGACATCGGTAGATCATAGCCATAGCTGTTACTTAGCCTTAGCAGCAGTTTTCTTTTTGCTAATATGTGTATTGGCATAATCTTTAGCCTCTGCATCAGCTTTTTCTAAAACTGCCTTAATTCCTGTTTCGTCACCTACGAGGCTCTTAACTTCATGCAGCAGAGGTGAAAAAGCTTCACCGATGAAATCAGTATGCACAATAAACTCATCAGCCATTAAAGCCTCAATTGCACCTTTAGCAGCAGTAATTACATCATCTTCATCCAAAGGATCAGGAGGATTGATTGTCTTTTGTGCCTTCATTTGGTCATATATTGCTTGAGTCCAACGCAGGTTACTAGTAATTTCTCCATCTGCAAATACAACACCAATTAACTCATTTCTCACACGACCTGTACGGGTAGTTTGCGCTCCATAGTGGCGCGTTCTGAGGATATTATTAAAAACGTAAAGGAAGCTAGCTTCAGTGGGGTCTTTGAGGGTAACAATACTAGGGAAGAAAACTTGTGGTCTAATATGGTCTTGCTGATTAATGCGACTGGTAACTTCACCAGGTTTAGAACCATTTTCACCCTTAGAAGCCATTGTGCCATTCTCATAGGGAGCGTTAAGAGTGAAAGTTTCGTGTGATTCGTCAAAAGCGGTAATTGAAAATGCGGTGTCTACTACAACCTTAGATTTTTCCGAACCAGAATCACCAATAGCAAAACCGTAAATAATACAATCAGGATTATCCATGGCAAAATTGACATTATATTCGCATTCTTCCGCAGTCATCAAGCCATAGTTACGCAACAATTCCCGACCAACTAAACGCTCTGGTGTAGACTGTTTGCGCTTAAACATTGACAAACGGCTAATTGTTGCTTTGTCTTGAACTCCAGCCCTCACTCTGGCTTTATTTAATTCTCCATCTGTTTGAAATAGAGGATAAGATTCAGTGATGCGTACAGTGATAAAATGGACATATTTACCCATTGGTTTGTAGGGAATTTTAGATTGAAAAAATTTGGATTCAACTGTTTTGAGAAATGACATAATTAGTCTCCAATGAATGATTTACTATTGGTTTGCGTTTACCAAAATAAAAGATTTACTTATTCGGTTTCTACAACTTTTTCTGCGTTTTCTTTGTCATCTTCAAGCCGATAAAGAAATTCACAAGTATCTCGAATTAAGTTAAGTTGGCGACCTGCTAAACGAGCGCGATCGCCTGCAAATGATTTCTCAAATACCTCCTGTACAAAATATTTAGCAAACTCTAAAACAGCTTGCCGTTCTTCTTCACGTTTACTCATTACCCAACGTCCCTCAGCAGTAGAAGAATGAACGCGATCCATGAGTTTAAAGACTTCCGCAGCTACAGCCGCCACTAATGTTTCTCCTTGAAATACACTTGATTCAGCTTTAAGAATAGTTTCGGCTGCAATATCAATGGGTTTTAAAACAGCATTAGATTTGGGATTATAACGCTTATTTGCCCGATAAAATCGGCGGTATAAATCTGTTAAAATTTTTGGATGATTCAGGTGTGATTCTTCTCCCACAATTAATTGCTCCATATTTTTTTCATATTTAACATAGGGGTCAAAACAAGGGTAAAAATGATAGACATAAAGCCTAACTTTTTCGATTCGCGCTGTTTCCACTCCTTGGTTACGCACCCAACGATTGAGATAAGCGAAAACGTACAAAGGACTGGTTTCAAAATCCTTTGCTAGTTCTGTGAATCTACCCCAGTTGGCATCGTAACCAGTTTTACCTTGTCTAGCATTCACATCTAAGTGAATGGCGTAGGCGGCTGTAAGCACATTCAACGGTGCAGGGTATTGAATACCGTTTTCTTGCCAACCTTCAAGGATGTAGTCAAGACGAAATCTGTCTCGTCTTACCAATGCACGGAAAGCATGAGGCGCACTATCTAAGAAAACGCTTTCCTCAAACTCAGAACCATCATTAAAAGGTGGAATTGGCGACTCAGAAACCACTGTTTTCACGTCTAAAATCATCGGGAAAGCAAAGGCTAACCAACTAGGCATTACCCAAGATTCTGTATCTGTGCTGTCTCTTCCTGGTGGCAGTGCCATGAAGTAAAATGTTAAAGGCTGGTCTTCAGGATAAGAAAGCTTAAATGTGCGGTCTTTATCAGCCTGGAGATTTTCGTCAATTAAGAAACTATCTACACTTTGATAATTTTCTCTGGCTAAATTTGCCTGTAAATCCTTACTAATGAAATGATTACGGACGCTTGTATCAAAGCGAGTTTGAGCAATGCCGTTGTAAGCTTTCTGCAAAAACTTATTAGTTTCTGGTGTGAAGTAATAAGTAGGGTAAAAATAGAGATAGCGATATTTGCCATCTTCAAATCGTTTACCAACTGCTTGAGTTTGATTCATCAATATTTGCCTCAACATCATCTCCACACCAGCAATACTGGAGATGTTACGCTTGGCATTGGAACCTCCTAACATTTGCTTATTTGTATAAACTTGCGGCGTAAATAAAACTGCTGATTCCATTTGCTCAGTTACAGTGTAAGCTGAGTGAGAAATTGAGCAAATGAGTTGCCGTCCTCGTCCTGGTTTTTTGGCAGCATTGTAGTTACTTAGCTCATCTAAAAATGTTTGAATTTGAGTTTCAGTTGCTAATTCTTGATTTGTATTTGGTAACATCACAACGCGATTTACCCACAGCCTTAAATCATCCCAGCCATCAGGTAAGTTGTACTGAGAAATAATCGGCGAAATCAAAGTTGTTAAGTAATCGATGACTTGCTGACAAGAGTCGCGGACATTTTCAATACCAGGATGACGTTCCAGATATTTAGCCGCAAGGTAATACCATTCATAAGGTACTCCGCCAGTATTTCCTTTTAACTTATTTTCTTTGAGACTTTCATTAATGCGTTGAATTTCTCGAATTGGGGGTAAATATGCTGATAAATTCCAAAACTCTGCAATTTTGTGAGTTAAATCTAAATCTGGGACTGCTGGTAGTTTTTTATCTTGCTTCCTAGCAGAGTCAATGCGATTAACAGTCTCTTCCCAAATCTTCCTACTAATTAAATCACCAAATTCTGCTATTTGGTCGATGCGGATATCATCTGCAAATTTAAAGTCATAATCAGCAGATAAAACCTTTCGTTGCTGAAATTTAATCAGATTTTCACTACGACTTTGAGCAACCGAAGGCTTATTAGAATTTAATACACGTAATGTAGCATCTAACGCTACTCGCATTAAACCTAAGTCATCAAAAAATAAATTGTAATATTCGGCATATTTCATACCTTTGCCATCTCTACCAAATCCTGTTTGTCTGAGACGCAATTGACCTGCACAAAGTGATTTAATACTATCAACTACACGGTCTGATAAGTCTTCTTGTGCAATAGGCGGCGCATTACGCAAAGCCAGATAAATTACACCTGTTGGCAGATATAACAAAGGTTCATAGTAGATATTTTCATCAGTGTTGAGACTGGTATGAGTCTGAATTAAAGCATTATTCACTACATTAGTTAAAACACCCCTATTTTCAGCAATGCTGTGATAGGTAAATTTCAACTGTCCATCACTCAGATTATGGATAATTTCTTGGAGTCTGGTATTTTCTGCATCTTGGGGATGCTTAACAATTGAGGCGAGAGAATCAGCCAAACAAGTTAAATCAGACAGACTGCGAAGGGTGCGGTCTTTCAAAACAGGATTTAAGCCAAATTCCGAAAAATTCCAGTTAGTATCCCAGCGTCGTTGAGCATTATAAGCCATGCACAACAAATCATCTAAATACTCCAGATAAGCTTCTGAATTATCTGGGTTAATAAACTTATCAAGTCCTAACTGGCGAACTTTTTGATCAATAATTTGACGATGTTCTGCTAACGGTAACTTACGACAATCTTCTGGTGCATCAGGAAATTTTTCAAAATCATGTAAAATAAACCCAGCAATTACTAATCGGCGTTCTCTTTCTTTCACCACTCGCCGCACTGTGGTATTGAGTTTTTCTAAACGCTTTTCAATTAAGTTAGCGGGAAATAAACCGTTGAGTAAGTGAGTATTTAGAGATTGATCAGCTGCATTATCTCGCCTAACTTTAGTTTTACCTTCTGCTTCTCGTTGTTGGTCAATTTCATCAAAAAATTTACCTCCTTTAGCCGTGACACCAAGGGCTATTCGTAGCAAGTTTGGTAAAACATACTCGGCAAAATCTGCCATTACTTGATCATCAGCATTTTGCGCCTGAATTGCCTCTCGCAATAGTTTGAGTGTGAGTAATTCGCCTTCAGTTTCAATAGTACGGTCTGAAGAATCACCATCAAAGCCAAAGTCTTGATTTAAGAAATTATCTTCTAATTCTTCCGCTTCTTCAGTATTATTTTCAAACAAAGATACTTGTTGATTTTCTTCCTTGGGGTTTGTTTCTTTAGTCATTATCTACATCCAATGAAATTAAATAAGTATTTATTTGCCGCACGTAAAGCGGATATTGTTGTAACGCGAAACTAATTGCTTTAAAAACTTCTGTTGGATCTATATCGTCATATTCATGAACCAGCCGATTTCTTAATCCTCCTGATGGTGCCAATTGTGCTGCTAATTCGGTTGAAATGACACCATATTTACCAATTTCAATAAAAGCCTCAAAGTTAGTTGGCGACTTTCCAGGATTTAGCTTTGACAATATATGGTCGTTGATATCTATCGCCGCTTGAGTCATTAATTGTAGAAGCCTTTCAATAATTAGTTGAGTATCAAAGCTATTTACGTAATCATCCCAACTAATCGCCTCGAATCTCTTCAAATTCTCAAGGTAACGAACAATAAACTCTAATCGAGTTGAAATAATTACAGTATCTATATTTTTCATACACCCCATCTTGCTAGAAACTGTTCAATATTTTTGCGTTTAGTATGTTCAATTTTTTTGATGTCTGAATTACTCAGTAATACTTTTTGTTTAAATTTATCAAATTCTTTCACCTCATCCTCATATAAAACCTGACCATCACGAGCAACAAAATGTGCTATTAATTCGGAACAATGATTAAGTTGTACAATATCAATATGGTCAGAATTAATTTTCAATACTTCGCCAATCAGCATAGGTAATTCAAACAAACCCCCAATATTATTTTCCGTGTAAGCCTGACGCTGTTCTTCATCACACAAAATAGCAAAATCCCAGTCACTATTTGCGTGTGTATTACCAGTAGCTCTAGAACCAAAGAGGACTAACATTTTTAAGTAAGGTATTTTTTCAGGTAGTTGTAAGGAAAGTTCTGTAAGTTCTGCAATTGTTGGGTTATTATTTTGCATTTGCTCATTCTCCAGTTGGGTGAATAAATTAATTAATTAGATACTAATTTTGTAAGTTCCAATGTTAATTCAAGTTTCTGCCACCATTGGTGGCAGAATTTCTAAAGAGGGAAGCTGGACTAAAACTTACTGTCTTAAGATGTGGCCTTCTAAGTGGCTTACTCAACCATCAGCCAAGCTGTTGGGGATGAAGACTGCTTACGCCTGAGCTTAATACCGCAAGCTTGTGCTTCCCTCTTGTAAGGGAATTCTCTAATTTAGCTAGAGAAATTCCCTGATAAGCTATCGAATCGGTTACGCTGCTAACAACCGATACTGAAATTGGTTATGAGCAACTTGCCTTGTTTCAACAAAGTAGCCTTTCTTGCGAGCTTCAAACACAGTGTGTCCAAATCGAAAACTAACCTTTGCTGCTAATTCATCGCTCGAATGCCATTTACCATCCTTGAGAAGTACAATTAATTTCTCAAGGTTTGTCGATTTGACAAGCATAGTATTCTCCTAATTTACAACTTTTGACATACAGCTATAGCCGCCCAAATTCTTGTTATATCTCTGAGCTTCACTGATTTGTATAATCTGAAGCTACATAAAACGAAACCTCTTGTCAAGCAATTTCTAAAATTGCTATAAGGTCAGACTTATTCAACCATTTTTAAGTATTGACATATTCAACCTGATTATGGAATACTCTTATGTGAGAGAGCTTTACAGGCACATAACAACTTCATGAATCCCTATCAGGGATTGAAACGAATAAGTCTGTGCTTAGAACCGTAAGCTTTTTCTCAAAATTAATCCCTATCAGGGATTGAAACGCTAAACAACCCATATCTCATCTCCTGTGCTTTTAAACGTATAAGCGAGGGTATCTAGCAGCAGTGCAGAGTGACCAAAAGCGATCGCACAGCTTGCACTAACATCATGAAAGCTATACTGATCACTAATGGGGTAAATCTGAAAGTGCATCGGTAGCCGTAACCGCATCCGCACCTCAGACACAGGACGGCGAATTACGTAACAAACCAAACCTTCCTTCTTCAGTCGTTTGTTAATTGCACCAATCCATTGATTGTCAGGTTGCCAAATTTCCAAACCAGTCAAAACCTGAACTTTCCAAGCATCAGCTATTAGCTGTAAGTCGCCAGCATAGGTAAACTTCCAGTTCAGCCGTTCCTCACGGTAGGAACGCAACTTCATAAATGCTAGACAATGAGCAAATCTACCTTTGGCTATGGGTTGTTCTGTGCGTTGTGCGGTTTCTTTAAGTGTCCGTATAAATCCTGCCTCTGTCCACATTTCAATTTCTAAATTCCCCAAAATACCTGGTAAATCGTAGGTTTTAAACCTGTCGGCTTCGTTCTCTTCGGTTAAATCGTATAAACCGCATTGCAAAGGACTAGAACCGCGAAAACTAGACGCATCGTCAGCGATGGGATTTCCTGATTTACCTGATAGTACTTTCCAGTCTTTCGCCCATCCTGAAACACGTCCGGCTATGGAATTCAGCTTGCTTTCAAATACTTGTTCACAGGCTTTTTGAAACTGTTCTCGGCTTTGAGCATACTGTTGTTTAATTGTGCGATCGCTCAATTTGTAATACAGCCAAAATGATTGTACAGCACCCCAACGGCGATAATAACCGCGAAAATCATTAATTTGTCGATAGTTCTCGCTAATTGTATTGTGAAAAGATGGTCGCTCATAAATACTATTTACCTCTAATGGTGGTGCATCTACCTGAAATAAACGTTCTACTAAAAAGTTAGGCACAAGGGCAAAAGCTGTAAAGTTTTCAAACTTAATTATTTGACCATTTTTCTCATAGCCGTCATGTCTACCTAAGCGCCCTAAACGCTGAATAAAGTTACCTGCATCCGATGACTCAAAAATTAGAAAATTGATTTTAAAATCAACACCCACATCAATTGTGCTAGTGCCGATAACTAAATCAGCCGTAAGGCTTCGCTCTTTTATGCCTTTTCCAGAAAGCCCTGTATTTTCTCCTACTGTTAATTCATAAGGCTGGAGAATTTCTTGAAAAAATACCTTTAAACGCTTGACTGCGGCAATTGAATTGAGAATAATTGCTCCTTTACTACCTGGATACTGTTGAAATTGAGCCAAAATTAAATCACTATTTTCTTTTAGCCAAGTTTCCGAAGCTTTAAAAGTAGGTTCTAGAGGAATAAAATTCAGTGAAATTGTTCGCGCTACCTTTCGCCAGCCCTGTGTTTGCAGTTGCTGTCCTTGTTCTGGTGTCTCAGGAAATTGATATTTATTTTGGGCAATGGGATTGATGACTTGACAACGAAATCCTACCTGTTGGAACCTGCTAATTAAATTTGTATCTGGTGTGGCTGAGAGAAACAGAAATTTTTTGCGGCGATTTGTACAACGAATTAATAACATTGTGTTAATTACACTGGCAATTTGGGGAGCAGCAAAAACGTGAAATTCATCAAAAATAAATAAGTCAAAATCTTTATCGATTCTTCCCCATAACTTGTCTGGGCTATCGCCACGAATTATATAAGCCCCTCGATGCAAATAGTGAAAAATATCAGGGTTAGTTAATAATGCCTCTCTTTGGCTAGTGAGAGTAGAAATTGCTGCCCCTTTTTTTAACCCCTCATTTTCGGCATAAATTTCTAAATCAGCCCCACTTAATCTAACTACACGCGGCTCATCTTCCGGCTGAAATTGCTGAATATATCCTCTAATTTGTGTTTCTTGGTCACGAGCGAGTTCATTAGTTGGGTAAAGTCCAATAGCGGAAAATATACCTTGGAGAACTTCTAAATATGCAGCCAAGCTTTTACCATCGCCTGTCATGGCTGTGTTGAATACTACATCAATGTTTGGATCGCGCAAAGCTTCTAAAGTAGCTAATTGATGCCATGAAAGTGACCAATCTTTAGGTAATTTCACTCCGTCAGGTGTGGGGACGGTTTGTGAATAAACAGGCTTGAGTGTAATTTGGTATTCTTCGGACATACACTTAAATAGTGTCCGTAACTGGTTGTTACTTCTTATATTGCCATGCAAAATAAAGGTTGGCAATATACATCCGTATAAAAGTGTCCGTACAAATATGAGTCGGAAAGGTCAGTCTATAACTCTCTCTATTTCAGAACGCGATAAAGCGGAATTAGAAGCGATCGCCTTAGAATTTGGTATGATGTGGGGCGATCGCCCGAATATATCCAAGCTAGTAGAAGCGATCGCCCAACGTAAGTTACTCATCGGTAACAATAACAATTGGTCAGAAACCCGTATCCGTGCATTACATCGGTGTATTGCTGCATTAACCGACATTGGACAAATCGAACAAGCACAAGTTATTGCAAACTTACTTTTAGAACGCAGCGAATTATCAATACCACTGAGAAGCGACATTGAACGCTTCTTAGAAAATTTACCCCCAACTTGGCGCTTACAGATAGATAACTACATTCTGCGAAACCAACCATTTCAGCTTTCTTATCAAGATGCAGCTGGACGCTTATTAAATTTCACAGTGCGCCACGCCAAAGTGAAACCGCACGAAAAACGGCAATATCTTGATTGTTGGTGTGAAGAAACAGAAGGAAACTTTGATATTCCCGAACTCATTCACAACTGGAGTTTGCGTTTAGACAGAATTACTGAGGCGGCTGTGCTTTCTATTCCTGGTGAGTGGCGGACTCAATTAGACGAAATAGAAGTAGAAATGCACTTATTTGCTGGCTTGGCTTTTGGGTATCAAGCTAAACCAGAAGACAATATTAATGAATGGCTACCAGATAAGCCGCGAGTCCGCCGAGTCATCAGACGTGTATCAAGTAGCTTTTGGTTTAGCCGCGAAGTTATGCAGTATGCTCCCGATTGTGTAGTGATAGCGCCGGAGAGTCTGCGCGATCGCCTGAAACAAAAACTCCGCACCTTATGCGAGTTGTATGATATTGAAATTATGGGTTAGCGTTTGTGGCGACTATTTAAAGTATTAGCACAGTTAAAGTAGTTTGAGATTTTGCACCATGCCATAGATAGGGGGGAAGCCCAGTTGCTTCAAGAAACAACCGGGCTTCCGGGGGATGGGGTAAGTACAATATATCAAATTTTAAGCCCCGTAGACTTGGGGCCAAGTTGTAATCACAAAAATTATCACGGCGGCGATCGCTAACAAACCTTGAATCAAGTTTCCAATCAGTGAACCTACGATAATTCCCACACCAGCCTTAACTGCTGGCCATAGTTCACGTCGGTAAAGAAATTCAGCGATAATCGCTCCTAAGAGTGGCCCTAGTAAAATTCCTAACAAAGGCCCCCCAAAAGGCAAGGTTGGGAGTAAACCAAAAAATCCCAATATCAACCCGACAATTGCGCCTATTTGTCCCCACTTGCTAGCACCTGCATGTTTTGCACCTAAGTAGCTAGCTAATAATTCAACTCCAATACTCAGGAACAAAACTATAACGATCACAATGAGTGGGATTTTAATGGCAGCAAAGGAACCACTAATCACTCCCCAGATAATAATAGAGGTTAAAATTAAGCCGCTACCAGGGATACCAGGAACTACAGAACCAATTATCCCCACAACCATAACAAGAATTAGTAGCCAATAAATAAGTTGCATAATTTATAATTCGTAATTTCTAACTGGCGCTTGCTTTACTTTCTGGTATGAATCGATTATTAAGTATCCTAACTATGCTTTAAATATTTGCTGTTTTACCCAAACGCGAAAAGCATTCTTAGCTGCTAATTGGCCAATTTTTTTACTTTCTTGTATCCATCGGGGAATGTCTTTTACCAAAATTGGCGTAAAGGTAGGACTAAGCTCAACTTCTAAATATTGATTACCTGAAAGAGCATAAATTCGCAATACAGAACCGTTATATCTCCAAAACTCAGGGATACCCATTGAAGCATAGAGAGATAATTTATCTATTTTGGGTCTGGAGTAATCTACCTCTAGGACTAAATCTGGTGGTGGGTCTTGATCTAAATCTATATTTTCTTTATCCCTTACCAAAAATTCATTCTGAATATAATAACTACTATCTGGCTCTCCTGCTTTTTCTAGGTCATTTCGTGTCAAAGTTAATGAACCTGTAGTTTTAACCTCTAAAGCAAATTCCTCACAAAGCACAAGAATTAAGCCTTCAATCAGGCGATTGGAGTTCTCATGCGGCATGAGTGGGGTCATGATTTCTACTCTTTTATTGTCGTAGGCCAGTCGAAAGTTGCGTTCAGTGCCCATATCTACTAGCATGGCTTTAAATGTTTGCCAGCTAATGTTTTTTAGCAATGTTCTTGTTTCTGCCAGTGGTGCTGTTGTTACCATTTGGGGAATTAACAATAAACAATAATAAAATTAAATCTCTTTAAGAGTAACGGCTAATTTATCAGCAATTCCTGCAATCCAATTTTCATCTTGTTTGGTGTAACTGCGAGGAGCATTAGCAGCCAAAATCATCACACCTTGGTTACCAATTGGTTGACAAATTACACCTTGTGTATTTTCTGGTAAATAATCAAATTCAATTCGTCCTGGGTAAACTTTTAAAGCAACTAAATAAATCGGCTTTTTTGTTTCTAATACTCGTTTTAATATTGGCCCTGGTGTGACTTCAGATTTTGCAGCCAGAATCCCACGACGTAACAAAACCTTGTCTTGATAAACAATAACCAGCGATCGCGTGACTGTATTAGTCAATAATAAATGGGATGCCCAAGCTAATTCTGTTTTTACAGCTTCTGGTAAATCTGCTGCTAGGACAAAACCTTCTTCCCCAATTAATTCTACAGAATCAGGCGATCGCGGCTGTACTTGCTGCCAAATTAAACCCGTCAAAATTAAGACTGCACTTAAAATTACACCCAACACATCCCCACGCGCTTGAGACTCCGTTAGTTGTGGAGTCAACAAACGGTTAATCAGCAAAAGTACAGCGCCTAACCCACCGACAGCTAAGGGTAGACGCCGTAAAATTCGATTGGGATCAGGTTTAGTCATTGGTCATTAGTCATTAGTTATTAGTCATTAGTTGTTTGTTAGACTACAACTATTGACTTTTGTACAACTTTCCTTACTCTTCCCCAGGTTCTATAATTCGCTGAAATAGATAACCAGTACCTCTGGCTGTGAGAATTAATTCTGGATTACTAGGATCATCTTCTAACTTTGCCCGCAAACGGGAAATATGCACGTCTACTACACGAGTATCTACATGGCGTTCTGGTGTGTAACCCCATACCTCCTGCAAAATTTCCGAACGGGAAAAAGCTTCTCCAGAACGGCTGACTAGCAACTCTAAAAGGCTAAACTCCATTCCCGTCAAGCGAATACGCTCATCGCCTTTGTAGACTTGTCGCTTATTCGTATCTATTTTGATGTTACCAACATGGATCACCCCAGAACTAGGAATACCAGAAGCCCCGGTTTTATCTACTCGGCGCAGCACTGAGCGAATCCGTGCTTCTAACTCTTTGGGGGAAAATGGTTTCACTACATAATCATCAGCACCCAATTCTAGACCAGTGATGCGATCAGCAACGTCCCCCAAGGCTGTTAGCATGATAATGGGAACATCTGATTCCTTACGTAACTCTTGACACACACCGTAGCCGTCTAGCTTTGGCATCATCACATCCAAAACCACCAGGTCAGGTTCAGCTTTGCGAAAAGTGTCCAAAGCTTCCTCCCCGTCGCCAGCCGTCACTACATCGTAGCCAATCATGGAAAGGCGCGTTTCCAAAATCCGGCGAATGCTGGCTTCGTCGTCTACCACCAGGATTTTTTCTTTATGACTTTCCAAGTTTTTCAACGCTCCTTAACTAAAATTTTTCATGATTAATTTTTAATACCATAATATTAAGATATCATTCCCTGAATTGATTGGAAAAAAGCTCTAACTCTTACTATTGTTCGATTTTAGTTTTGAGCAAAAAATTAAAGAAAAATTAAGATTTTTTAATAACTTTTAAGAATGGCAAAGCCTAAAACCTTTTACATTTGTAACGAGTGTGGAGCAGAATCTCCCCAATGGTTTGGCAAGTGTCCAGCTTGCGGCACCTACAATTCCTTAGAAGAGCAGATTGCCATCCAGTCCTCAGTAGATATACCAAGTAGAGGGGGAATAAGTGGTTGGCAAGCAACGCAAAATAACGGCAAATCTGCGGGAAAACCAGCAAAACCCAGAGCCTCGCTGACATTTGCTCAAATCAGCGATCGCCAAATTGCCCGTTGGGGATCTGGTTATGAGGAACTGGATCGGGTGCTGGGTGGCGGAGTTGTGCCTGGTTCCATGGTATTGATTGGCGGTGATCCGGGAATTGGTAAATCTACTTTACTCTTACAAGTATCAAATCAGCTAGCGCAGAGATACCGTATTCTTTACGTAACTGGCGAAGAATCAGGACAACAGGTAAAATTGCGTGCTTCTCGCTTGGGAGTATCAAAAACCTTAGAAATCCCGGAAAATGAGAACGGCAAAGCCGCAGAAACTCCGGTCATAGAACAAACAGAAGAGAATAGAAATGCTGATTTATATGTATTACCGGAAACAGATTTGGAAGAGATATTAAGGGAGATGGAATCTCTCAGACCAAATCTGGCGGTAATTGACAGTATTCAAACAGTCTTCTTTCCCGCACTCACATCTGCACCTGGTTCTGTAGCTCAGGTAAGGGAATGTACAGCCGCCTTGATGAAGGTGGCAAAACATGATGACATCACCATGTTAATTGTAGGACACGTCACCAAAGAAGGAGCGATCGCCGGGCCGAAAGTCTTAGAACACTTAGTAGATACAGTATTGTATTTTGAAGGCGATCGCTTTGCCTCTCATCGATTATTAAGAACTGTCAAAAACCGCTTTGGGGCAACTCACGAAATCGGCATCTTTGAAATGGTGGAACAAGGACTGCGAGAGGTTTCCAACCCTTCAGAATTATTTTTAGGCAACCGTGATGATCCAGCACCAGGTACTGCTATTGTCGTCGCTTGCGAAGGGACTCGCCCCATCGTTGTCGAGTTGCAAGCTTTGGTAAGTCCTACTAGTTATCCTTCCCCTCGGCGTGCAGGTACGGGGATAGACTATAACCGCCTCGTGCAAATTCTCGCCGTCTTAGAAAAACGCGTAGGAATTCCCATGTCGAAACTCGATTCTTACGTCGCTTCGGCGGGTGGATTGAGTGTAGAAGAACCTGCGGTAGATTTAGGCATTGCCATCGCCATCGTTGCCAGTTTCCGCGATCGCATTGTTGATCCAGGTACGGTATTAATTGGTGAAGTCGGCTTAGGCGGACAAGTGCGATCGGTTTCCCAAATGGAACTGCGATTAAAAGAAGCAGCCAAACTCGGATTTAAACGGGCGATCGTTCCCAAAGGACAAAAATACCCTGACTATGATATCGAAATCTTACCGGTTTCCAAAGTAATAGATGCAATTATCGCCGCCATCCCCCACCAAACCCTAGAAGCCAGCGATTTAGAACTAGATGAAGACGAAGATTAACCCTACCTATAACCCTGTCAAAGTATAAACTACATTACTATGTCTTCTTCGTGTCTTCGTGCCTTTGTGGTGACAATGAACCACCAAGACACCAAGTAAAATTACAAGCAAATTAGAGGTATTTTTCATCTATCTTGACAGGGCTAAACCTACCTCTCACACCAGGAAAACCAGCCATGACAGCCATTGTTACCCCAAAATACCAAATCACTTGGGAAAAACTACCCGATGATTACAAACTACCCGACGATCCAGTGGACAACATCAATCAACCTTTCCTGGCTGCTGCATTAACAGAAAGCTTAGAACTCGCCGGAAAACTCCCAACCACCGCCCTCACCCCAACCAATTACGGCATCTGCGCTACATTAAATGGCAAAATTGTCGTCAAAGCCCCAGACTGGGCATATATTCCCAAAATCAGCGTTAATCGAGAAGAAGTCATCCGTAGTTACACTCCTCAGTTACAGGGAGACATTCCCGTAATTGTCATGGAATTTATATCTGATACCGAGGGAACAGAATATTCTGCCAAACCTACTTATCCCCCAGGAAAATGGTTTTTTTATGAGCGCATCCTCAAAGTACCAAACTATGCCATTTTTATTCCTGATAGCGGCAACTTAGAATTTTATCGCCTTGATGAAAATACAGGCCGATACATCTTACAAACCCCTAATGACAACCAAAATTACTGGATCACCGAAATGAATCTTGAGTTAGGCATCTGGCAAGGTACACGGGAAAATCGCACAGGAAACTGGCTAAGGTGGTGGGATGAACAAGGAAATCTACTACTTTGGGGATCAGAATTAGTAGAGCAAGAAAGACAACGCGCCGAGCAAGAAAGACAACGCGCCGAACAAGAAAGACAACGCGCCGAACGACTAGCAGCACAATTGCGGGCGGCAGGTATTGAACCAGAAATGGGATGATATAAACAATACCTTAGCCAAAATAAGAGCCTTGATAATTTTTGGCAAAACTGGCAAAAATAAGCATACATAAGCGTTTCGATAAAAAGGTAGTTTGTCATCCCAAACCCTTATCCTGCTGTCAATACGTTAAAAAACCCTTGTGGGAAACCTTAAAGGAATTTTTATGGCTGATTGTTTTTGCCAAGCCGAGCGAGAAATGGGAGTTAATGGTTAAAGCATCATCATCTCACCCTCGTAAATTGGCTAAGGTATTGATAAAGGTATATTCTTTGCGTCTACTCTGCGAGAAGCCGCTCCGCGTCTATGCACGAAACCAAATTCATCCCATCAATCAGCAACGCCGAAAGTGGTTATATTCCGCCTTCATCATATTGGAATACAAATTTAGACATTTTGCCAAAAATTTAAGAATTGAGGATTGCTAGATTAGCTAAAAACTTGCTAAATCTGGCAATTTTTTTCAGGGAAATCAGAGTTGAAATCATACCAAAGGTAAACTATTAATTGATTTTCGTTAAAACAGAATATTTATTAATAAAATTTTTTACATTTTCGCTTAAATTGTATAAAATTATACTTTAATATAAAAGCATGATAAAGGCGACCGCCCAATCCAAATTAGAACAGTACCTGAGCCTGAAGGTGTAGCAAAAACAATTTATAAAGCAGCAAGCGATCGCTCAGGAAGATTACGTTATTCTCCTTATGGTGAGGCTTTTTTACTCCTCCACGCTATTCTTCCCGATAGGTTATGGCGAAATCTAGTAGAAAATATCATGATTGGGAAAATTAAAAAATAACTTGTGCTTTTCCCCAAAAGTGACATCAACAACTTCTTGGGGTAATAAATCTGCTATTCACTACTATTATAGATATTTGGTCAATAGTGGTTTTTATCTAAAAATATTTGTATTATGACTTCTTCTCCTCAATATATTCCCCAATCAGACCCCCCGCTCCCTCCTTGGGAAACGCTACCCACAATGTATGATTTACCCAGTGACAACCCAGATGAACCAGGTTTGCCAGACGAATTTCATTTTTTACAACCCTTACTTTTATATTTAACTTTCCAGCCAACCAACTGGAATCCTGAATTAGTTTATAGTGCGGCTGACCTCAATCTTTACTATGACCTTCAGCATCCTTTATGGTACAAACGCCCTGATTGGTTTGGCGTTGTCGGTGTACAAAAACTCTATAAAGGTGAAGATTTACGTTTAAGTTATGTAACTTGGCAAGAACCAGCAAATCCTTTTGTTGTGGTGGAATTATTATCTCCTGGTACAGAAGATGAAGACTTAGGCAACACACAAAAAACCACAAATCAACCTCCGAGTAAATGGGAAGTTTATCAAAATATCTTGCGAATCCCCTACTATATTGTTTTTAGCCGTTATACCAACGAACTCCGGGCATTTCAATTAGTCGGTGGTCATTATGAACCGATGACTTTCACTGATGGACGTTTGCCAATGCCAGAAATAGGTTTAAGTTTAGGCTTATGGCAAGGTTCATTTAGGGATATTGAAAAATTGTGGTTAAGGTGGTTTACCTTGTCAGGAGAACTGATTCCTGAACCTACAGAAGAAGTTGCGGCTGCTAATGAACGGGCTATGATTGCGGAACAGGAAGCTGAACAAGCAAAAAGAAAAGCCGCACAACTAGCAGAATGGTTGCGTCAGTTAGGAGTAAATCCTGATGAACTGAGATAAACCTCTAGATAGACATGCGATCGCTCAAAAACTGTCACAATAATGACAGCAAAATTTATTTTTACACAATTTTTTTATGGGCTTTGGCATTGGTGATTTATTTTGGATTTTCCTGATCTTCACTTCCTTACAACCCCTCTGGCAAAAGCGCCAAATGGAATATCGGCGCTTACGTACCCTCCAAGAATTCCAACAAGAACGCAAAAGTCGGGTAATTTTGTTAATTCACCGTCAAGAGTCCATCAGCTTACTGGGAATTCCCCTCTCGCGCTACATTACTATTGAAGATTCAGAACAGATATTGCGGGCAATTCGCCTCACCCCGCCAGAAGTCCCCATTGACTTAATTTTGCACACCCCCGGAGGTTTGGTATTAGCCACCGAACAAATCGCTAGGGCATTAATTCGTCACCCTTCCAAAGTCACCGTTTTTGTACCTCACTACGCCATGAGTGGCGGTACAATGCTGGCCCTCGCCTCAGATGAAATTATCATGGATGCCAACGCAGTTTTGGGGCCAGTTGATCCTCAATTAGGTAATTATCCAGCAGCCAGTATCTTAAAAGTGGTCGCAGATAAACCCATCGGTGATATTGACGACCAAACCCTAATCATGGCAGATCTTGCAGGGAAAGCCATTCAGCAAGTACAGCGCTTTGTTAGAACTCTGCTGAAAGACAGTATACCCAAACAAAAAGTTTTACCGGAAAATATCGAACCGATTATCGAAGCTTTGACAACAGGACGTGTGACCCACGACTATCCCGTCACTGTTGAGGAAGCATCAGAAATAGGTTTGCCCATAACCGTTGGACTACCCCTTTCTATTTACAAACTCATGGATTTGTATCCACAACCCCAAGGGGGACGACCCACTGTCCAATACATTCCCATGCCCTACAATGACCGTCGCCCAATTTTACCGTCGCCTAAAGGCAGACCTCTGGAAGAACCAAATCAAAATTCGTAATTCGTAATTCGTAATATTTCCTGCGGAAACGCTACGCGAACGTAATTAAGCCCGCAGTACACTACGTGATGAGCGTATCACTAAAGTGAAAGCTCTGCTAATGCGTGATGTACTGGGGGCTTTATGTAATCTCCTCTGTAAGACTGTTTTATTGAAGCTTATGGTGTTGGCGTTGGCGTCGGCGTTGGCGTTGGCGTTGGCGTTGGTGTCGGTGTCGGTGTCGGCGTTGGCGTTGGCGTTGGCGTTGGCGTTGGTGTCGGTGTCGGTGTCGGCGTTGGCGTTGGCGTTGGCGTTGGCGTTGGTGTCGGTGTCGGTGTCGGCGTTGGCGTTGGCGTTGGCGTTGGCGTTGGCGTTGGTGTCGGTGTCGGTGTCGGCGTTGGTGTCGGTGTCGGTGTCGGCGTTGGCGTTGGCGTTGGTGTCGGTGTCGGCGTTGGCGTTGGTGTCGGTGTCGGCGTTGGTGTCGGTGTCGGTGTCGGCGTTGGTGTTGACGTTGGCGTTGGTGTCAGCTCAGTACTAGGCTGACCTATAACTTTTTTTGCCTCTTCATTTAGCTTCTGGCGGAATGCTAAATTAGCAATGCCGGTTTCTTCCATCTGAAACTTTTTCTGAGCCACCTTCACAGCTTCTTCTGTTCGAGTCCCGTAAAATTGATCACGGGGTAAAAGAGGATCAGGTTTAAGTACCGCGTTTAAATTGGCTTGCAGAATTTTGACGATGTTAGCAGCAAAATCTTGCGTTTTTGGCCCTGCTATGCCATCAACAGATAATTTGTAACCCCTTTGAAATTCAGTGATGGCTTTTTTTGTTTCTTCATCCGTTAGGGGTGCATTTGTCACTTTAACGTTATAGCCCAAGCCCCGTAACACAGTACGTAACTCTTGTGGCGTATAGTTACGTTGACGAGCGGCAAAAGTCGTATCCGCAACCACCACAGTAGTGGTTACTAAGCAGCTAACAGCAATTATCATGCTGGATTTTCCAAACCCACACCACATATATAAAACTCCTTTGGATTAAATCAGCAGTATTTAGCAGTATTCAGCAGTATATAGAGATTAACAGCAAATTTTTACAATTTGTTAAAACGCTGACTATTAATTATGAATAATTTTTACTTAATATAAATTTATTAGTTAAATTAAACTAAATATCTAAATAAAGATTTTTGACATCTTCCTATAGAAGTATTTTTGATTTAGCAATCATTAGGAGATGAATGGATATGGAACTAAAATAAGTACGTTTTCAATTATGTATAAGACAAAACTAAAAATGGCTAAACGAAAATCTCCAAAACCGCAAAACCTGGTATTTGAAAGATTAATGGCGATTATTGCCACAGTAAATTTATGTTTAGTATTGTTTGATTTAAGTTATGTACCGTGGAGAGATTTTTATTTGCGAAGACTCACCCAAATTACCCAGATTTATGATCCAATTAAGGGCATTGAAGCACATAGAGAAACAAACAATTATTTGGCAACAGTCAACGCACTAGAAGAACAAGTCAGCCAGACTGGTTTAACCTCACCACAGGCTAAAACTAAATTAGAACAACTCAGCAGTCTCAGCAATGAGATGATTGACGGTAATCCATTCGCAGCAGTCAATAAGAGTGGTACTCTAGAAAAAGTCAAAAATCGGATACGCGATCGCATCGGACAAGAATCTGCAAAACAATCCTTTGACACTTTTTGGAGTCAAGAATATTTATCTCAAAGGGGTTGGAAGCAAGAAATTAATTTTTTTAACCAAAAACTCCGTCCTTTGATTGCTACTAATTATTACCGCTCAATTGGCGAAAATGGCGAATTTGTTGACAATTTTTGGCTGATTGACTTACCTTTTGTCACTTTGTTTGGTTTAGAACTACTAGCACGTTCTTTTTATCTACGGCGTAGTCATCCTAGTTTTACTTGGGTAAATGCCATCTTGTGGCGGTGGTACGACCTATTTTTGCTGCTGCCATTTAGCCGATGGTTGCGAATTATACCTGTATCAATTCGCCTTGACCAAGCACGAATATTGAATCTCCAGCCATTGCAGCAGCAGATACATCAAGCAATTTTAGCCGATTTTGCTGAGGAATTTACAGAAATTGTTGTGGTGAGAGTAATTAACCAGTTCCAAGGTTCAATTCAACGAGGCGACCTCACACGCTGGTTGTCGCAAAAAGAAAATCTGCGCCCCTACATAAATATTAATAATATCAATGAAATGGAAGCGATCGCAGGTATTTTGGTGCAAACAATCGTTTACCAAGTTTTACCCCAAATCCAACCAGAGATAATTGCTATTTTGCACCACAATATTACAACCGTCCTGCATCAAACTCCAATTTATCGCAATCTCCAAAATCTTCCTAAAGTGGGAGAAATTCAAACCCAGCTCAGCGAACAACTAGCCACGCAAATCACAACTAACCTTTACAAAGCTGTAGTTGCTGCTGTGGAAGATCCTGTAGGTGCAAAACTTACCAGTGAACTTGCAGAACGCTTTAGCGCAGCCTTGGGAACAGAAATGCAGAAAAAACATGTAATCTCTGAAATTCAGAGCTTAATGTTTGACCTTTTAGAAGAAGTCAAGATCAACTACGTCCAGCGTTTGTCTCAAGAAGATATAGACCAAATTATGGAACAAACCAGACAGCTAAGAACACAATCATCAGTTCAACCATTAGTAGACAAAAATACTACTCTCTCAAAAATTAAAGATAGTTAGAAGGAGATAACGAGGACAAGGGAACCAGGGGAGCAGGGGGAGAAGAATTTGATAGTCTTCTGGGATGCAGGATAGTGGTAATTTAATTTTTGGAGTTATCTAAATATATATAAGTTTTTTCTCCTCCGCTCCTCCACCCCTCCGCCTCTTTTTCCCAATGCCCACTCCCTACTCCCAATGACTATTGACTATTAGAGAAATGCGCTAAACTCGGAATAGAGACGAACCACCATTGGCTCGTCACAAGACTTCTTGGAAGATATCCCTATCGCAGGAAGTGGGTCTACACCCACTTTTTTTATTGAAATCTCGCATGACTCATCCCTTAGTCCCACAAATTATAGATTTGGCAACACCAGTAGCAGCAGAACTGGGCTTGGAAGTCGTTGGCATAGTTTTTCACACTAACCAGCGTCCACCAGTATTGCGGGTAGACATCCGCAATCCCCAGCAGGATACTGGTTTGGATGATTGTGAGCGGATGAGCCGTGCTTTGGAAGCTTCCTTAGATATGGCGGAGATCATTCCCGACGCTTATGTCTTGGAAATATCCAGTCCTGGGATTTCACGACAACTAGTAACCGATAGGGAGTTTATTTCCTTCAAAGGATTTCCTGTAATCATCTCCACTTCCCAACCCTACGATGGACAGCAAGAGTGGACTGGTCAGTTAATTCGCCGGGATGAGACAACTGTTTACTTAAACCAAAAAGGTCGCGTAGTCGAAATCCCCCGCACCCTAATTACTAGAGTGCAGCTAGATGAGCGCCGATAAACGAGGAATTAGAGGCTAGAGGCTAAATGTTAGAAATTGGGAACTAGAGTCAAACTTTTCTCTAAATCCCCATTCTCTAATGATTAGTTTATCGTTCCCTACTCCCTATTGAAAAGGAGATTGCTTATGTCAATGGTTAGTTTACCAGGATTAAAAGAATTAATTGAAAGTATCAGCCGCGAGCGCAATTTGCCTCGTCTAGCAGTTCAATCAGCTATTAGAGAAGCACTACTCAAAGGCTATGAACGTTATCGTCGTGCCCAAAATTTAGAACGAAAACAATTTGATGAAGAATATTTTGATAATTTTGAAGTAGAACTCGATATTGAAGGAGAAGGGTTTCGGGTTCTTTCTACTAAAAGCATCGTTGAAGAAGTCAGTAACTCCGACCATCAAATTTCTTTAGATGAAGTACAACAAGTAGCCCCCGAAGCGCAATTAGGAGATTCTGTAGTCCTGGATGTAACTCCAGACCAAGGAGAATTTGGTCGCATGGCAGCGATGCAAACCAAGCAAGTCTTGGCGCAGAAACTCCGGGATCAACAACGCCAGATGGTACAAGAAGAGTTCCAAGACTTGGAAGGAACTGTCCTACAAGCCAGAGTATTGCGGTTTGAGAGACAATCAGTAATTCTGGCAGTGAGCAGTGGTTTTGGTCAGCCAGAAGTAGAAGCTGAATTACCTAAGCGGGAACAATTGCCCAATGATAATTATCGGGCAAATGCCACGTTTAAGGTATACCTCAAAAAAGTTTCCCAAGGTCAACAACGAGGTCCTCAACTGTTAGTATCAAGAGCTGATGCTGGGTTAGTAGTTTATCTGTTTGCCAACGAAGTCCCAGAAATTGAGGATGAAGTGGTACGGATTGTTGCTGTAGCCAGAGAAGCCAATCCTCCTTCCCGTTACGTGGGGCCTCGGACTAAAATTGCTGTAGATACCCTTGATCGCGATGTAGACCCAGTGGGTGCTTGTATTGGAGCTAGGGGATCGCGAATTCAAGTAGTAGTCAACGAATTACGCGGTGAAAAAATAGATGTAATTCGTTGGTCTCCTGACCCATCGACGTATATTGCTAACGCCTTAAGTCCTGCACGGGTGGATGAAGTTCGTCTCATGGACCCCGAAACCCGGCAAACTCACGTACTGGTAGCCGAAGATCAATTGAGTTTAGCTATTGGCAAAGAAGGTCAAAATGTTCGTTTAGCAGCCCGTTTAACTGGTTGGAAAATAGATATTAAAGACAAAGCTAAGTATGACTATGCAGCAGAAGATGCTAAATTCGCCGCCTCACGTGCCAAATATGAACCAGAGGAAGATGATATTGAACTAGAGGAGCTAGAGTATGAAAATCAAGAAGAACTAGAAGAGGAACTAGAAGAACAAGTAAAATCTTTTGGCACTAGCGATAGAGATTAATTTAGTTAGCCTTATGGACTTCTGGTGCTGGTGCTATTGACAGCATTATTAGTCTTCATGATTACCAAGTATGAAGCAATTTATGATTAAGTAAAGATTGGTAAAGCCAACTTTATTTTCATCACCAGATTGCTCATCTGAGATCACAAAAGACCAATGAAACCGAATTATCGGCGTTGTATTAGTTGCCGCAAAGTAGGCTTGAAAGATGACTTTTGGCGGATTGTCCGCGTCTTTCCATCGGGAAAGGTACAATTAGATCAGGGCATGGGGCGTTCTGCCTATATTTGCCCACAAATGAGTTGCCTGCAAGCAGCTCAGAAAAAAAATCGACTAGGGCGATCGCTACATGCATCAGTGCCAGAAACACTGTATCAAACATTGTGGCAACGTCTAGCCCATAGCCATACCCAAAATCAAAATTAAGTTGAAAGACTTTCTGGCGGTAATCCCCAGAGTAGTTGTGCCAAAAGCCGAACTAGTCGTGCTATAGTCACACCCTCTGCAATTAATGGGGTTAGTGCCAAAATAGTAAATGGGTGTAGTTTAGTTTAAGCCTCTTCCACAATGAAGATAGGCAAAGCGATACTTAACTCCCAGTAAGTTTTACTCGATTGTGTTGTGGAAGACTCAGAATCAGCAAAACAAGAAAATACAAAATGGCAACCTGGTAACGCTCAGGCGCAGCTTGGCTTCAACCATCCTTCCTGGTGGCGATGCCAGCGCTAAACCTAAACATCTCTCTTTCCTGACTGGAGGCACCGGCAAAATCACCAAGGGCAACCTAAAAACAGTAATCGAAGGATGGAGATGTCGAAAACCAGGCAACCATCCGCTAAAAAACTGTAAATTAAAGGGGAAGAGTGGATGAACAACGGCAAAGTTAGAATCTACGAATTATCAAAGGAATTGAATTTGGATAACAAAGAGCTACTAGCAATTTGCGACCAGCTCAACATTGCGGTAAAAAGCCATAGCAGCACTATTTCAGAGTCTGAGGCAGAACGCATCCGGGCGGCTGCCGAAAAATTGGCAGCTACGAATGTGATGCCTAAAAGGGAACAAGGTACAACCAGTCATAAACCAAATTCACCACAAACTGGCTCTCGCAACCGACCAGCTCCACCTCACAAACAGCAAATTTTGGAAATTCGCAAACCCAAAATATTGAGAAATCCTACCTCCAACGCCCCAGAGGCGTCAGTTGCTACAGACACCCAACTTGTTTCGTCGTCTGAAGTTAATCCTCCTTCACCTCCACGGCCCTTCGATACACCAGTCTCACCCATGAAGCCGACGGCACCAATTCGACCTGTACCCCGGAATCACTCTGAGACCTCACCAGAACCTGCAATCACAGAAGCAGATTATGTGTCTAACACAGAGGCACCAGAAACAACAGCAACGCCAAAACCGGAAAAAACAGTTTCACCTAGACCAAAACCGGAAAAACCCCAAAAACCGCAGTTGGTGTCCCCACCTGCTAGACCTGCGGCGGAAAGCTCTCATGTAACTGACCAGCTAAGTCCGGCAGACAAACCAATACTCAAACGCGATCAAGCCAAACCAAAAGTCGCTAAGCCAACAACCACAGATACCCCACAGGCGCCAGTTCAAAAACAGGCTCGTCCGACTACATCGCCAGGCAGACCGGAGCCAAGAGGAAATAGAACTCCCGGCCAAGCACCACTCCCAGATGGGCAAAGACCTACTAGGCCTGTACGTTCATCTGAAGTTGTAGCAGCAATGCCAATTGCTACTCCGCCCAGACAGATGTCAGGCGCAGCAGGGAAAGTGGAAGTAGGTAATGATGGTGTCGCAGCCGAACTCCTTGATTTGAAACGCCCAACACCACCGCGTTTAGCTAAAGGTGGTAAAAAGTGGCAAGAAGAAGAAATTATTGACGAAATCAAAGAAAAAACTGGCAAGGTAGGTGTTAAAGGCAAGCGGGTTAAACCGATCCTGGATGATGATTTTGAAGAAGACGATTTACTGGATGATGAGGATCTCGATTCACCAGCAACTGTCCAGGTAAGTCTTTCCATTGCCCGTCCTCCCAAACCAAAAGCTGCTCGTGCCACACAGTCGCCAGGTGCCGCAATTGCTAGTGCCCCAACCACTCGCGCGAAGAGATCCTTTTCCCGCCGCGACCAAAACCGTCGTCAAGAAGTCGAAACAAAGCGTGAGCGACCGGAAAAAGTAGTGGTCACAGGCCCAATGACAGTACAAGAACTGGCTGATGTCTTGGCTGTTGCCGATACAGAGATTGTGAAAATCCTGTTCCTCAAAGGTATGGCGGTGAGTATCACCCAAAATTTGGATGTGCCGACAATCACTTTGGTAGGTAAAGAACTAGAAATAGAAGTCGAAACCGCCGAACCAGAAGCCGAAGCCCGCAAAGTCACAGAAATGTTGGATGTGGCAGACTTGGAAAATCTCCAACGCCGTCCGCCAGTAGTGACGATTATGGGTCACGTAGACCACGGCAAAACCACCTTGCTCGACTCAATTCGCAAAACCAAAGTAGCTTCTGGCGAAGCTGGTGGTATTACCCAACATATTGGTGCATACCATGTGGATGTAGAACATGAGGGCAAAGCGCAGCAGATAGTCTTCCTAGATACCCCTGGACACGAAGCATTCACAGCTATGCGGGCACGGGGAGCTAGGGTAACTGACATTGCCATTTTGGTCGTGGCCGCTGATGATGGTGTTCGTCCCCAAACTGTGGAAGCTATTAGCCACGCTCAAGCCGCCGAAGTGCCCATTGTGGTAGCCATCAACAAAATTGATAAAGAAGGGGCACAACCAGAACGGGTTAAACAAGAACTCACGCAATATGGCCTCACCCCAGAAGAATGGGGTGGTGAGACAATCATGGTTCCTGTGAGTGCTATCAAGGGTGAAAACCTAGATACGCTCTTAGATATGATTCTGCTAGTAGCAGAAGTAGGAGAACTATCTGCTAACCCAGATCGATCTGCTAAAGGAACCGTAATTGAAGCACATCTGGATAAAGCCAAAGGAGCAGTTGCTACCCTGTTGATTCAGAATGGCACCTTGCATGTAGGAGATATGTTGGTAGCTGGCTCGGCATTTGGTAAAGTCCGGGCAATGGTCGATGACAGAGGCAGAAGAGTAGAGATTGCTAGTCCTTCCTTTGCCGTCGAAGTGCTGGGTTTAAGTGATGTGCCAGCCGCAGGTGATGAGTTTGAAGTCTTCGCTAATGAGAAAGAAGCTCGGTCCCTGGCTGCCGATCGCGCCGACAAACAACGTCTATCCCGCCTGTTGCAGGGACGTGTCACCCTCACAACCCTCTCAGCTCAAGCACAAGAAGGCGAGTTGAAAGAACTCAACTTGATCTTGAAGGGAGACGTCCAAGGTTCTGTGGAAGCGATCGTGGGATCTCTCAGACAAATTCCCCAAAACGAAGTCCAAATTCGGATGCTATTGGCTACTGCTGGAGAAATCACAGAAACAGATATTGATCTAGCCGCAGCCAGTGGTGCTGTAATTATTGGCTTCAATACTACCTACGCCAGTGGCGCCAGACAAGCCGCCGATGAAGCTGGGGTGGATGTGCGGGAATATAACATCATCTACAAACTTCTGGAAGACATCCAAGGAGCCTTAGAAGGTCTTCTGGAACCAGAGTTGGTGGAAGAACCCTTGGGACAAACCGAAGTCCGTGCTGTCTTCCCAGTCGGTCGTGGAGCCGTTGCTGGTTGTTACGTGCAATCGGGTAAACTAGTTCGCAACTGCAAACTGCGGGTGCGTCGTGCTGGTAAGGTGGTCTACGAAGGTGTCCTTGACTCCCTCAAACGGATGAAAGAAGATGCACGAGAAGTCAACGCCGGTTATGAATGCGGTATCAATATCGATAAATTCCATGACTGGGTTGAAGGTGACATCATTGAAGCCTTCCAAATGGTAACCAAGCGTCGCACTCTCACATTAACGAAATAGTGCTGGGTCATCAGCAAAAGTGATGAGTTTTGAGTTGAAAAGAGTTGACAACTCAAATCTCAAAACTCAGCACTCAGCACTTAGCACTCAGCACTTTTATATGCCCTTATTTCGCTCTGAACCTATATTGTGGATTCACGTCGCCGGACTGGCGATGCTACCACTTTTTTTATTACTGTGCTTATTGTTTTTGTCTGTGGGCGAACCACTTTTACCAGTATGGGTAGAGTTGTTCCTCGTAGCTAGCATTGGTGTGATTCCACTGTTGTGGATGCAATTACATCGCCCTTTTTACATATTTGCTATTTTGGGCGTAGCCCTCAAGCCGGAAAATCTCACTGAGCAACAGCGTAAAATTCTTTGTTTAATTAAGACAAAATTAAATCGCTTTTTAGCCCTTGTGGCAGCAATATTATTAGTTGGGGTGTTGTGGCAACTTTACCAAGTGGTTCCACAGGTAGAAAGTTTAGCCAGGTTTTTACCCCAGTGGCGAAGCCTGGGATTATTACTAGCTGCTTTAGCCTTTTTTGCCAGTAATCTATTTCTACAAATTCCCGTGAGTTTGGCGCGAGTTTTAGTGACCAATGACACAGAATTTGCAGCTATAGAACCATTATCTTTAGAAAAGATTAAGCAGGATTTTACAATTTTAGGTGTGCGGGTTAATCAAATTGTGCCCCAGTTATTTCTATCCCTGAGAGAGATTAACACAGACCCGCAAAAACCCTTAAAGTAACCCTGATAGGTATTAAGTGAATTATGTCCTGTCCTATGGCAGCGTCGTATTTACTGAAGTTAAAACTGAGGAATGAGGAACTATGGCTCAAATTCCATCTACTAGCGATCGCCAATTTTCTGCTGATCCGGAAATTTGGTATAGTCTTAAATGCGCGATCGCCACTAGTTCCGGTTTCCAACGCTGGCAACTAGAACATGATACTCAATTACAAGGGCTGCGCCTGGAACAGCAGGTACAGAGATATTTACGAGAAACTTTAGAAACCTTAGCTTATTAAAATTTGAGTAAATCTTGTAAACCTGTTTGCAAGCGGCGGAGTTGACGGTAAGCATTCTCCAAGCGATCTCCGTCAACTTCCACATCCGGCGTGGGATAATTTTGAATTATTTCTAGCAACGTCACCTGTCCGTCTTTACTAGCAGACAGGATCAACGCTGAGCGTAAAGCCTGCCGATCGGCAGCACGGGATGGCGTATAAATAACTTGACTTAGTTCATCGAGAATGACGTTACCAACTGGGCTATTTAATACTTTATCTAAAATCACCAAATCTACCCGCACTGGTGTGATTAAATATTGACGAATCGCTTGGGGATCTTGTCGCGCCAAAGCAAAATTTACCCGTAGCGAACGTGAAAGTTCGCCAGTTGCGGCAAAAGTTGCCAGTTCCTCCACTGAAATTGTTTCACGGAAGATACCATATTTCAGTACTACTCGTTCAGCAGCCAATGCAGGATTGCCCAGGAGTAGAAGAAAGGTGCTAACTATCACAATGGCTCGACGCAGCACTAAAAATTGACAACGCATTTCCTCTAATTATCCCCAGGCTGGCTTTTTCGAGGATGATATCAATTACAACTACTTGGTGCATCTAGCTCTAGGTATCTACCCTAGGGATAACTAGCACATGGCGATCGCTGCATCTCGTGGGTTACCCTGGTAAAATTTTCAGAGATGAATGAAATCATGTATGTGTTTTCTGACGAAACTTAGCTGATTAATTGCTAGTCATCCAGTATAGTTTTGCATGGGTTTGCTAGCTACTTAGCTGCTATATTTGACCCTGTTTAACCAATTGTAATTCAGCACATCACAGACACAAAAATGAAATATCGGGGTTTTCACATTTTTAAGGCTGCGCCACGCCAGCCGTCAGCCAACAATTTTCGCCTTCCTGCTAAACCCTTGCGTACCGGACTCACGGCTTTGTTAGTTGTTTCTGGAGCTTCCATACTACTGAATAGTTCGGTGAATGCTGGTTTTACCCAGCACACAGCAACACCCCCTATTTTAATAGCGCAGGTTCCGGCAAATGCAACAGTGATTTATGTCAACCCAGACACTGGTGCAGATACTGCTGGTGCTGGTGCAACAGCAGCAGCGCCTTATAAAACTATTACCTTCGCTCTCAATCAAGCCCAACCAGGTACTACTATTCAACTAGCACCTGGGATATATAACAGTGACAGTGGCGAAAAATTCCCACTCTTACTCAAAGAAGGGGTAACATTACGGGGTGATGAACAAAGTAGAGGTCAGGCAATTTTAATTACAGGTGGTGGTTTTTACACCAGTCGTACCTTTGCCCGACAAGACATTACAATCCTGGCTAACAACAATACCACTATCACAGGTGTCACTGTCACTAACCCCAATCAACGTGGTACCGCAGTTTGGGTGGAATCAAGTAATCCCAGAATCAACAATAATACTTTTACTAACAGTGTCAGAGAGGGTGTATTTGTCACTGGTTCAGGAAATCCCACAATAGAAAATAACCTGTTTGTGCAAAACCAAGGCAATGGGATTTCAGTAGCTAGAACTGCCCAAGGTGAAATCCGCAATAACTTATTTCAGGATACAGGTTTTGGTTTAGCTATAGGTGGTACTTCCACACCCTTAGTAGAAGGAAACCAGATCGTCCAAAACCAAGACGGTCTGTTTATCTCAGAGTCAGCCAGACCCATATTACGTAAAAATGTCATTCAGAATAATAAGCGAGATGGTATTGTAGCGACTGTCAACGCTTTACCTGACCTCGGTACTAATGAAAATCCCGGTGGCAATCTCATTCGTGGTAACGCTCGTCATGATGTGAACAATGCCACTAGAACTAATACAATTCTCGCTATTGGCAACGATATTGATCAAAGTCGGATTTCCGGTCAAGTAAATTTCGTTGCTGCTACTGTTGACCTACCTACAGGTCAAACCGCCTTTGGAGATGTACCAGAAGGTTACTGGGCTAAAGCTTACATCGAAGCCTTAGCCTCCCAAAATATCATTGCTGGCTTTCCTGATGGCACCTTTAAACCCAATGATCCTGTAACCCGCGCTCAATTTGCCACTATTATCACCAAAGCTTTAACACCACCAGTTAAACGCGCAGGCACTAATTTTAGAGATGTGGCCAGCAATTTCTGGGCTTACGCTGCCATTCAATCTGCTTACCGGAGTGAATTTCTGGCTGGCTATCCTGATGGTACATTTAAACCACAGCAGCAAATTCCTAGAGTACAGGCACTAGTTTCCTTAGCCAATGGTTTGGGCTTAACTGCCGACAATCAGAATGCCCTTTCTTTGTACACCGATGCTGCCCAGATTCCTAATTATGCGATTGGCCCGGTTGCGGCTGCGACTACAAAACAATTAGTGATTAACTATCCTACAGCTAGGCAACTCAATCCCAATCGTGCTGCGACTAGAGCCGAAATTGCTGCCTTTGTTTATCAAGCACTGGTCAATGCTGGCCGCGCCCAACCAATTCCCTCACCCTATTTGGTAACGGCTCAGTAAGCCTTGAGAGAGAAAATAAAAAGCGCCAGACTAACATTTTAGTTTGGCGCTTTCAAAGTTGTGATTTTTTAAAAATTTGGGGTTTTTAAATATAGCTAACCCCATTTGAATGAGATTGAGTTTATATTCAGGGTCTTTATATTTGCTGACCCCGTTTGAACAATTTACCAGTTTCTCAGAAATTTTTGTTTTTGGAGATTTCCTAATATTTTTTCTCTATTTATGTCTCAGATTTTGTCAAAATATAAATAAGTTTGAAGAAAACAATACCTTAAAATGAAGCTATATGAATGTTCAAGCAGCATACGATAATTGGTCAGCCACATACGATGTTGACAAAAATCTAACGCGTGATCTGGATCAAACCGTCACCAGAGAAACCTTGATGGTTTTGAAGTGTAAATCAGTAGTCGAAATTGGCTGTGGTACAGGTAAAAATACGCTTTTGCTTTCACAACTTGCTAAGAAAGTTTATGCGCTCGATTTTTCAGCACACATGATAGAAAAAGCGAAAGAGAAAGTGAGGTCAGCTAATGTGGTGTTTATTACAGAAGACATCACGAAACAATGGACTTGTCGCAATGAGTCTGCCGATTTAGTCACTTGTAATCTTGTTCTAGAACACATCGAAAACCTCAGCTTGATATTTTCAGAAGCATTCCGTGTATTAGTCAAAGGAGGATACTTTTTTATTTCTGAGCTTCATCCATTCAGGCAATATCAAGGAACAAAAGCTAATTTTCAAAGACATCAAGAAATCATTGAAATTCCAGCATTTGTGCATCATCTATCAGACTTTTTTAACACAGCGAAAGATCATGGGTTCCTACTTGAGGGTTTCAAAGAGTGGTGGCATGAACAAGATCAAAATAAACTACCAAGGATTGTATCAATGTTGTTTAGAAAGTAAAGATTTATTAAGCAAACCTAGTTAAAAACACGTGATTGACGATTGATTATAACAGAATCTTGACGGGGCAAGCGTTATAAAGAATTATGCTTTTGTTTTAAATGAAATCCTTACAGGATAGGGCTTGCAATGAATTTGAACCAGGTTTTTCATAAAAATAACCGAAAAACCAAAAAAATTAACTGTTAATTTTTTGCTTCAGCACTGATAAGTACCTACGCATAAACATTTAGCGATTTTTCAACACGTCTGAAATCGCTGTATTCCAATACTGTCACCGTTCGGACTTCGGCGTGAGCGTTAGCGTTCGACTGAGCGCTCACGCCGAAGCCTGTCCCCTGTCCCCTGTCCCCTGTTTTGCCGTCTTTGCTCCCAGCGCCAGAGGAAGACCATCAGAGCAACAATTCCTACTTGAAGAGCCAAATTAGGCAAAGCGCTATCAATTTCTCGTCCAGCAAGCACTTGAAAAAAGAAAATAAATGCACCAATCAAACCAGAAGCACCGCAACCAATATAGATAAATTGCCGCAAGCCACGATAGGGGGCTGCTATTTCAGCTTTGAGGCGGGCATATTGTTCAGGGTTAAGGCGATTTTTGGGATTTATTTCGGGCATAAAAAGTAATGCTATAATTACTGACTGTGTGCGCCGATGTGGCTCAGTGGTAGAGCAGCTGATTCGTAATCAGCAGGCCACGGGTTCAAATCCCGTCATCGGCTTGGCTTCAAGTGTTACATAGATCCAGCCTATAACCAATTGGGTATAGCAATTCCGACTCCGGTAAGGTACAAAATGACCCCTCCCCAACCCCAGGGCTGATTCGTTCCCTAAAAGGGTTAAAATTGCAAGGACAAATCCACAATTAAGACCGAAAATTTTGGCATCTTCAGTCCGAAATACCTGATTTTTCTTTGCGTCTTTGCGCCTTTGCGTGAGATTATCCTCTTGACAAATCTCCAACACAAGCGAATGAAACAGCCCTGTCCCCAACCCTCCCCTTGGCAAGGGGAGGGTGCGCGACAGCGCGGGTGGGGTGTATTTCACGTGACTGGGAAACGCTATATAAAAATAAACAATACCGCAGTTTCATCGCTTCAGTCTGATCAAGCAAACTTTTTGATTTTGTTCAGTCATTTGTCAACGACTTTAGCCAGATCAGATCCCCTAGAGGAAGGAACAAAAACGAAGTAGTAATTTCCACAACAGGTAACAGAAGAAGAAAAAATATTACCTCCAGAACTCTCATTTGAGTTCTGACAATTCTGGGTAATAGCGCCGGAATTAATGTGGAAGCAGATAGGCGATCGCTAGAACAAATACCTAATAGCCAATACCTCCGCCAATTTACGAGGGTGAGATGATGATGCTTTAACCATTAACTCCCATTTCTCACTCGGCTTGGCAAAAACAATCAGTCATAAAAATTCCTTCTAGGTTTCCCACAAAGGTTTTTTAACGTATTGAAGGCAGGATAAGGGTTTCAGATTTAAAACGACTTTTGCGTAAGTCCTGTTTCACTCAAGGCAAAATTTATCCCAATAACGGTTTAATGCTTCTTGCGCTGTCCCACCATATCCATCCCAATTGTCATAGACAACCATAAATCGCAGAAATTGACACACTGCTTTTGATTGCTCCGTTGTTAACACCCTAAAGTAGGATAATTGATGTTCCTTGAGTCCCTTCCTTTTTTTCGTATCTTCGTGAAGTAGCAAAGAATAAATTGCTGAATAAACAGCGTTTGAGCGAGAGGTTATATAGTTGTTGAGTGAATAGAGCATATAGGCAGGAATATAGTACCGCCATCCTTTGGGGTCGAGAAAGGCTAAAGCATCGTGTAACTTCTCAATCCATTCCCAAGGGACATCCTGCCACCGCTTATCTGTATCCATTTTTCGTGCCACCATACGTTCTTCCATGCCTCCCCAATCATCAATTACTCTTGCTTCATGAAGAGAAACCCCATCTGAGCGAACTACATCTTCAAAGGCACTAGTAATTTGTGCAATCACTTTTGGTCTAGCTGCTTCTGCCAGAACATGAAGGGGCTGCCAGTTTGGTATTCGCTGGTCTTGTTCTGTGGGACGACGCACTTGGGCAAGCCAAGCAGCATCACACGCGCCCAACTCAACAAAATTGCGCTGGGCAATCAGCAGCCGTGAGTGTTCTCCGGTGTCTTCCCAAAAGCAAATGGGACAGACCAGATAAGTATCTGGTGGCTTTTCTAATAGGGTTAGATAGCCACAGCAGGGACAAGGATAAAGGGTTGCGGGATTTTGACTCATCATTCCCTAGCAAACTCTACTAAAAGATTTTCTCACCCAAACAGCACCAACCTAAGTAATAAGCGATCGCCTATCTCCCTATATTTCTTTTAGGAATTCTGACTATTTGCACCTTTGTGTGGGATAGTTGAAACTATTGAAAACTCTGGTCTAGCTTAAGGCCGATGAGTACCATCAGGGATGCAAATGCGGCATTCATCTCGTCCTAGTCCTGGTTCAGCGCAGATCTGCCCCCTCGGACATGGTGGGGATGTTTCTACCGCAGGACTACCGCGACGCACTCTTCCTGTAACTCTGTACTCAACACCAGATTTTTTAAAAGTCATATTAATAGGAATCCCTCGTGTACCTGCATCTTGGATTTCTTGATAACTCCATGTAGCAAAATCGGCATTTATATAATCATCTGGATCAAGAAAGCCAAAAATACCAAATCTTCTCAAGGTTCCTTGTTTAATTGCATTTTGCATTGCTGTTCTAATATTCCTTTTAAGAGTCTCAATATCCGGTTCATCGAAATTACGAATAGTCTGTTCTAAGTCATTTTTCAGCACCTTTACCAGCGCCCTTTGTGCCGCATTTGCAGCTTTTGTCGGAGTAGCATCTTCTTCCATTGCAATCACTATAAGTCCCACGATGCTTTTTTCTTTCGCCAGATTACCTGGTAGTTTTCCAGCAATCGGTAAGATACTATTTGTGAAACGTCCAGTGCTACTAGGAATTGGGAACCTGTGTCCAGCTTTAACGCCTTTGCGTCTTAAGTTACCATGAGTTTTACTAGGGCTTTGGATGCGAACGGTAGCATCAGAAAACTTCCGTAAATCGATTGTTGTACCGTCTGCATAAATAGCAGCTACAAACAGGTAAGGCTCATCACCATTGCTATAAAAACTGTCTTCATCTGCGTTGATACAAATGAATTCGGTTAGTTCAATAGTCACAGGCATTGAGTCTGCCTCTGGTGGTCTTGCTTGGGATATCAGCCTGGGTGTTGGCGGATTTATGCATATTGGTGCTGGATTCTCACCTCGACAATCGAGTTTCCCATGAGCTGTAGACCCGGCTAAGAATAAAGGCGATGCAGAAAGCAAGAGACCTAAACTGCATAAAGCAGCCTTGAATGAATATTTATGAGATTTCATATCTTTGTTTTTCGTAATTGTTGGACTTAATTGAAGGTTACAAGTAAATCTGCGCATCAAGCCTGTGTAGCCGTGACTTCTAGTGCAGGAGTGCAAGATATAAGTATTTCTTAGTCACTCAAGAAAACCAAATTTTTATATAAAATTCGAGAAATATTTTTGGTTAATAATTTTGCTCATATATATCAAGTGAAAAAGTTACTGTTGAATGAGTACTCTTCTTACACGATTGAGATTAAATTCTTGGGTAGTGCCATCATCCATTTCTATCCGAAGCATTCCCTGATTTGGCACAGTCAGAACTGAAGTATTAGTTCCTGTTGTAGGCGACTGGGTATTAGCAAACTTCACAGCACCATCCAGTCTTACTTTGTAACCACCAGTTTTATTAAAATGATTCCATCTAACACGCATCACAACAGGTTGTTGCTTGTTGAATTGAATACGTCTAATTTCTCGCGCACTGTGAAATTCAACAGATGATTTCCTAAAAGACAAAAGTTCTTTAGCATTAGTTGTATCGAATAAATCAACAGTAATAGACAGAGAATTCCTTTCTGGTAGAACATCAAGTGTAACAGTGACTTCACCAGGCCCAGCAATGAAGCTGTAAAAGTACTCACTAGTATCATCTTTACCTACTTGACCAGTGACTACATTAGATGTGAGTGGTGTAGGATTGTCTCTATCTTTTGATTGAGCGTTAGCTGGAAAGACAAAAGTAGTAAGTGTTAATAATAAACACAATCCATGACTTAGTAACGTTGTTTGCTGTTGGTTGTCTTTAATTTTCATACTCTCTCCACAAGCAGAATCTGTAGATCACATAATTGTCAACAGTAATTTTTGACAGGTTAAATTAAATACCCTACCGCTTGCAGTAGGGTATTTTTACATCTCTCACTCTTAGTGGCTCGTCTTCATTTAACAACAATTTCTAGATACTGCATTCCAATTTGGAAGAATGAACGAATTTTCGAAGTTTCAGCCAACGAAAAATTAAGGTTTCACCCCAGAGTGACGGAAGAGGGTTAGTACTGATAAAAGTAGCGATCTACTGGCTGTATTTTATAAGTGGGAATCCGCATCCGCGTGGGTGCTGAACTTCTTTTAGGTGCTTCCTCACAACTTCCATTATCAGTACACCAATAGGTTGGTGATCCATTTTTAGTACATTCGGTAAAGTTAGTTGCTATACGTTCGCATTTGTACCCCCTTTCCTCTAAATCACCTTTGTCATTTTGTGTTTGACTTCGATTGATGAGAGCAAAACTTTGTCCAGTTAAACTTAGCACTATTGGCAATGCAAAAAGCGCAGTTGTTAAAATGATATGCCTGACTTTCATAGAAATTCCCCAATTTTTAAAAAGCTTTATGGTTTTATACAAAATCTTCAAAAATTATTTTTGTAAATGACATGTATAAATATCCAAGTAATGCAGGGATTAATATACAGCAGATTTCAGCTTTGTGAGGTACATGAATACCCCACCCGCGCTATCGCGCACCCTGCCTTTACCAAGGGGTTGGGGAGGGGTGTACCTTATGTACTTGCATGCAAGATGCTGTAAATAACAAGGTAAAAGGATATCTACATGGATGGATAATAACGAGTAAGTTATTCATGTTCAATACGGAAAATCCCGTATTCAAATATTAAGAAATTGATACACTATGCGTTTTATCAGCACACTTTCTGTCAAATTGGTTTTATAGCAATAGGAGAGGGGAAATGACTACTTTGAGGCAAAGGGATGTTCGACAAATACAGCACTTTCTTCAGGAATTGCATACACTCTGCAACTTAGAAATACTGGCAACAAGGGTAATCTCAACTTTGCCGCAGGTAGTTGCTTCAGATGTGGTAGCTTGGTCACCAGTAAACTTTCCCAAAAACCGGATATCACCTTTTATCACATCAAAAAACTTTGACTCTCCTATGCTGGAAGATGTTGAGAGAACTGCCCATGATCATTTCTATGAACATCCACTAGCTAGACACTATGTGGTAACCAATGATGGCGGGGCTTATAAGATATCAGATTTTTTGTGTGAGCAAGAACTTCACCGCTTAGAGGGCTTATATCATGGGTTTTTGCGATTGATCGATGCAGAAGAGCAAATGATTATGGTACTACCAATAGCCTCTGCCAGTTTTTCATTACATAATTCATTTACAGATATTGTAATTGCGCTGCATCGACCACAACGGAATTTTTCTGAACGCGATCGCCTGGTGCTGAACTTACTACGTCCTCATCTAATTCAAGCTTATGAAAATGCCAAGGTCTTCAGCCAAATGCAGCAAGAGTTAACCCGATTACACCAAACGATGGAGCAATTGGGCATGATTACAATGTCAGCCAGTGGAAATGTTCAAGTTATGACACAAAAAGCCTGGGAGATGCTGACGCAATATTTCTCATATTCTCGGACACAAGGCTTTAATTTACCAGAACTTTTACAACATTGGGTAAATTATCAAATCTCTCAGTCTGACAATGATCATGTGACTCCATTTTATCCACCCCTGCGAATTGAACAAGAACATAAGTGCTTAATTGTCCGCTTAATTTGCGATCGCCCACAAGAACAATACTTACTCATGCTGGAAGAACAGCCACTTAGTTCGTTTTCTCTCCAATCATTGGAAATGCTGGGATTAACAAGACGTGAAGCAGAAATCTTATTTTGGGGTGCTAAAGACAAAAGCACAAAGGAGATCGCTTCTCTGCTCGACTGTAGTGATAAAACAGTGGAAAAACACTTTGAGCATATCTACGAAAAACTCGGTGTTCAAACTCGCATTGCCGCTATTATGCAAGCATTAGATAAACTGGGACTTATAAATCATAGAAATCCTAGTTTGTAGCAACGAAAAAAAGGATTTTTACACTAATGCTAAGTTTTGCAACTAAATGTATAAGTCTGAGAACGATGGAAATATTAACCCTTTAGAAAGACCTGATAAATATTCAGTATGGATGGACAACTACAACAGATAATAATCCAAATCAAATCTTCTCCACCTGAAACCAAAGAGCATCAACTTAGCCAAAGTATAAAAAATAAAATAATTATAACTAAGTATCAATTGGTTTGTCTAGTTAAGAAATTCAATCAGGATCAATTTGTTTTTTATTTAAGACTAAAAGTTAAAAATTTAATATTAGACAATTATTTTCATGCACTCAACACTTTAAGTCAGATAATCAAAATCCTTAATTTAACTTTACTATTTTTGACAAATAGCCTCTAAAGGTTGCAAAATTTCCGCAATGATTGGATCATCAGACTTTAAATCACCATCAGCAGAAACTTTGCAATTTTGCCACCACTCAGGATCATATTCAAACAGAGACTTGAGCAGACTAATGAAATAAGGTGTTTCCCGTAGCTTGTCCCCTTTTTCTGTGAGTGCTTGTAGGTAGTCTATCTCCATTACCGAGCAACAGATGCGTAGATATGAAACTATTCGCAATAGTTCAGGGTTAGGAGTGCCCAAGAGAAGCTGTCTAGCAGATTGTATTTGCTGTTGGGGAGTCTTCCCTTCTCTTGCTATACTTTTGGATACGTTCCCTTCTGCTTCTGTTAACATTTTAGTTTCTGATTATATTGAAATCACTAGCAGCTAATAATTACTCTATATACTTAAATGCCTAACTCAAATTGAGTTTAGTGAATAGTAAACTGAATAATGTCCGGATCTTTTTTATGTAGTTTTGACGACCTGAATGGATATAAGTTAAAAAAACAGTATCAAGTTATACAAAAAACTAATTTGACATTGTATGTGCCATCAGGTATTCAAATACACGAATATCAATCACCTGTGGAAACTGGGTTTTAGAGCCAGAACAGAACATTTATCTACTCACTACGAATATATGCCTTGTTCTGCACTTGTTTACTAGGGGAAAAAATCATAAAAAATCAGGTTTTTGCTAGTAGAGATGATTTTTTTACGTAAATAAACTTAAAATCAGCTTTATTATCAAATAAACACTCTTTCGTCAATCTAGTGGTAAAACTGATATTTTCTGTCGTTTCAGTCGGCAAAGTTTCGTGAAAGTTTCCCAGACTGATATAAAGAGAGTTAATTTGCCAGTAGTTTCAGCATCTTCTACCTAATGCCTGTGGGATCAATAGACATGACTTATGAAGCTGCAATGCTACTGTTAGATACAGTGTTGCAGCAAAAGCCTTTAACTGATACTCAAGAGTTAGTACTCCGGAAGTCTTGGGAAGGGTACACCTATGCACAGATTGCTGAAAGCTCAGGCTATGACGATGATTACATCCGAGACGTAGGTTTTAGGTTATGGCAAACTCTTTCCCAGGCGTTGGGAGAAAATGTCACTAAAAATAATGTTAAATCAGTCTTAAGACGGCGTTATTCTCGCTTATTGAAAACAGAGTCTCGTAGTCACAAGTCAGTAGAATCACCAGTATCTGCCCAGCAGCATCAAGACTGGGGAGAAGCAATTGATGTTTCTGTCTTCTATGGACGCACCGCAGAGCTTAACTTGCTGCAACAATGGATTGTGAATGATCAATGCCGCCTAGTAGCGCTGCTAGGCATGGGCGGGATGGGTAAAACAGCTTTGTCGGTGAAGTTAGCAGAACGGGTGCAGGGTAATTTTGATTACGTAATTTGGCGTAGTCTCCGGAATGCGCCACCCGTAGTTAATATTTTGAGAGAAATAATTTTATTTGTTTCGCAGCAGCAAGAAGTTAATTTACCAGAAACTACAGAAGCGAAAATCTGTTGCTTAATCAAGTATCTACGTCGGCAACGTTGTCTGATTGTCCTGGATAATGTCGAGTCAATTTTACAGAGTGGAGAACAAGCTGGGCGCTATCGTTCTGGATATGAAGAATATGGTCAACTTTGCAGACGAGTCGCAGATGAATCCCATCAAAGTTGTTTGGTATTGACAAGTCGGGAAAAACCAAGTGGCTTCACAGCCAGAGAAGGTAAAACCTTACCGGTGCGATCGCTACAACTAACTGGTTTGGAACCAGCAGAAGCACAAAAAATTTTTACAGATAAGGGATTAGTCAATTCCGCCGATGAATGTAATCAGCTGATTCATTATTATTCCGGCAATCCTCTGGCGTTAAAAATTGCCGCAACCACAATTCAAACTTTATTTGATGGGAATATTACTGAATTTACACAACAGGGTCAAGTTGTCATTGGCGACATTTGGGAACTGTTAGAGCAACAGTTTCATCGCTTGTCATCTCATGAAAAACAAGTAATGTACTGGCTAGCGCTGAAGCGGGAATGGGTGACACTGCTGGAATTACAAGAGGATATTATACCAAAAATTTCCGAGCGGGAACTGCTAGAAGCACTGTTGTCTTTACGGGGGCGATCGCTAATTGAAAGGCTCTCAGGTAGCTATACCCAACAAACTGTGGTCATGGAATACATGATCAAGAAACTTATTGATCAAGTTTGTGAGGAACTGACAACGGGAAACATCCAATTATTCAATTCCTACGCCCTGATATGTGCTACTGCCAAAGATTATGTCCGAGAAAGTCAGATCCGGGTAATAGTACAACCGATCTTGAGCAGGTTAAAAATTAGCTTGAGAACCCAAGCAGCAATTAAACAAAAACTTGATAACGTTATTGTAAAACTGCGGGAAAAATCTGCAACAATCCCCGGATACGCCAGTGGTAATACAATCAACTTACTGCGTCAACTGCAAGTAGATTTTACAGGCTACGATTTTTCTAATTTAACGATTTGGCAAGCTGACCTTCAAGGCGCTAACTTACCGCAGGTAAATTTTACCAACGCCGAGTTCAATAAATCAACGTTTAGTGAAGCTCTGGTGAACATCTTGTGGGTAGAATTCAGTCCCGATGGCAAATTCCTCGCTACCAGTGATGCCAATGGTGGAGTCCGTCTGTGGAATGTGGACAATTTGCAACAACTGCAAAGCTTTGAAGGACATCTCGGCTGGGTTTGGGCAGTGACCTTTACTAAAGATGGCAAAACTCTGGCAAGTTGCTGTGACGATGGCACTGTCAAGGTGTGGGATGTCAGCACAGGTGATTGCCTGCACACCTTACAAGAAGATGCCGTGCGTGGTTGGTCAGTTAACTTTAGCCCAGATGGCACCTTGCTGGCTAGTAATAGAGCCGACCACACAGTCAAGCTCTGGGATGTCAATAGCGGTCAATGTCTGAAAACATTGCGAGGACACACAAATATTGTTCGTCCAGTTGCCTTTAGCCCAGATGGGGCAATTCTAGCAACTGGGAGTGACGACAACACCGTAAAACTCTGGGATATTAGCACGGGTGAATGTCTGTACACTTTGTCAGAACATACTCAAGGAGTTTGGTCAGTTACCTTCAGTCCTGATGGCAAAACCTTAGCTAGTGGGAGTCAAGACAAAACGGTGAAACTGTGGGATGTAGCTACAGGTAAATGCTGGCGAACCTTACAAGGCAAGCAAATTGAATTTGTGTGGTCAGTTGCCTTTAGTCCTAATGGTCACAACCTAGCGATCGCCAGCGAATTGCCTTCAATTAGCTTGTGGGATATTAATACAGGACAGTGCATCCAAACCTTATTTGGTCACTCTGGTCGTGTCTGGTCAGTTGACTTTAGTCCTGATAGCCAAATTTTGGCAAGTGCCGCCGAAGACCAAAGTGTAAAATTATGGCAAATTTCCACAGGACAATGCATCAAAACATTGCAGGGGTATCCAACTTTTGTTTACTCTGTGGCTTTTAGTTCTAATGGTCAGCTTTTAGCTAGTAATACTGGCAACATCATTAGAATTTGGGATATCGCCACTGGCAAGTGTCGAAAACATTTGCATGGGCATACTCGGGAAGTGATGGCATTGGTCTTTAGTACGGATGGTCAAACTCTTTTTAGTGGCAGCTGCGATCAGACTATTCGCATTTGGGATGTAAATACAGGGCAATGTTTAAGAACTTTACCAGGACATACAAGTTTTGTATTTTCACTAACCTGTAGCCCAGATGGTCAAACTCTTGCTAGTGGGAGTGCAGACAAGACAATAAAACTGTGGAATGTCAAAACTGGTCAATGCCTCAAGACTTTAGAAGGGAATTCAAATTGGGTGTTCTCAGTTGCCTGGAGTCCAGATGGGCAATTGTTAGCTAGTAGCAGCGATAATAGCATTTATTTATGGGATGTCCAGACAGGTCAACCTCTCAAAGTAGTACCAGGACATCAGAGTTGGTTTGGTGCCATCGCCTTCAGTCCAGATGGGCAAAAACTGGTCGGGGGAGGTATAGAAAACACAGTGAACTTATGGGATGTCAAAACAGGGAAATGCCAACAAAATTTGCACGGACATACCAAAACTGTGACCGATGTTAAGTTTAGTCCCCAAGGCAATCAGCTGGCTAGCGTGAGTCATGATCAAACCATTAAGCTTTGGGATAGCCATACAGGAGAATGTTTGAACACCATCGTGGGGCACACGAATTGGATTTGGGCAGTTACCTTCCACCCTCACGGACAGATCCTCGCCAGTGGAAGTCAAGATGAAACGATTCGGCTTTGGGACATAGCCACAGGCAAGTGTTTACAGACATTGCGATCGCCCCGTCCCTATGAAGGGATGAACATTAAAGGTGTTACAGGTTTAACCGCGACCCAGAAAGCAACTTTACACATCTTGGGAGCAGTAGAATAAGTGACTATTGGAGAAAATCTGTTTCACAAAAAGCTGTTAATAACTCGATTTGGCACTGTGATCACATACGTTAACGAGGTTAGTAAGACATCTGGAAGTTTACGGTAAACCACCTGTCGATAATTAATTAGTTGAGATGGAATTCTCAGTAGTTGTTGTTAATCTTGTGGGCAGTATGTCGTGACAAATTTTTAATAGTTGAGTAGCAATCAGAGATGGAGAAAAGTTTTTCTGAACATATTGGCTGGACTCGTAGCCTCGTTTAATTGCTGCTTCTGGATTATTCAAGCAGTATCTCATACAGTTGGCTAATCCTTCTACATCTTCATTTTCAAAAAATATGTTGTGTTGCCCAGCTACTTCTGGTAATCCCCCCATCCTGGAAACAATAGAGCAGGTTTGAACACTAGAGGCTTCTAGCACTACATAACCAGCTGGTTCTTGCCAGCGAGAAGGTGCAACCAAGGCTAGTGCATCTTGAACTTTTGCCAGTGCTTCTTGATTGGGGAGTTGACCCAAAAAACTAACACTATTGAGAATGTCTAAATCAGATGCTAGCTTTTGCAATTGTTTAGTTTGTCCTCCCTCACCAATGATTAATACTTGAAATTTTTGATTTTCATTTTGCAAAATTTGTACTGCTTTTAATAAAATATCAACTCCCTTATCTTTATCTAATCTACCTACAAAAATAAACTTATATGGATTAAATAAAGTCTTTAAGGTTTTTTGCTGATGCTGATATTTGACTTCAATAGGGTTATACAAAGTTTCTACTGGATAGGGGAATGCACAAGATTCTCCTAAGAAACTGCTACAAGCTGTACGATAATCAACTAAAATTGCTGTACACAGGCGGGTTGCTAGTTTAGCCCATTTAACAACAGTGTATAATTTCCATTTCCAAGGTGCGTTAGGTTTAGGTAATGTTCTTTTTAACTCTACTTTTAGTCTTTGAGAAAATGGCAGTTTTTCATAATTAGTATGAATAGATTGATAAAAAGTATAATGATATTTAATAATTATTTTTTTCCTAAAAAGCTTGCACAGTATTGCAAATGTTAAATCATTTGAGTTCATATGTACCACATCAGACCAGGCTATATGACTCAAAATTTTTGTTATATTATCTTGTTTTGTAGAAATAGTTTTGACTTCTATATTTCTGTTTATCAGTTCGGGAATAATAGAATAAATATAAGTTAAAACTCCAGAGATTTCATTGTCATAATGACGGTGTTGAATTAAAATCTTCATGTCTCAATATGTTTTTTATAGTTGAATTGATACTAATATTTCTTGAATTGCATTTTTTACTTGAGACGTATCTTTAACGAATTTGCTAAATGGGATGTCTTTAGTCCAAGTTTCATAAAAAGCTTCACTTTTGTAGTAACTATTTGGTAATAGAATGTGAGGTTTTTTTAAAAGAAGACAAAGAATATGTCCATGTAAGCGGTTTGTAATTACTAGCCTATGCTGCTGTATTTGGTAAATACCACTGTGCATAAAATTCAAAGAGCGTTGATGCATAGATGGTCGATATAGCTTACTAAAACTAACGCTATCAGGATGCGAATTTTGCCATTTCTGTCGAGAAATCCACTCTGTGGGAGTTGCTAAACCCCTTTGCCACACTTCTCTATATACGGTAGCAACAGACTGCGTTAACTTTTTTGTGGGATGTCCAATTTTCCACTGATACGAAATCCAGTCTTCCACAACTAAATTAGGCAGTTCAAAAGTGTTGTTATTCAATTGTTGCTGATTAATTTCTTTATCTTTTCTACAGTGGTATAATATTGATGATTTTACACTTTTAATGTATGAAATTTTAGGTAAATTCGTCATTTGAAAAGCTATATCAGGTGCCTTGATAATTGTACATTTATCAAAGGCTTCGCTGGCTATTTTGTAACTGCGATTATCTCGAATAAATATAGTTAAGTTTGGATGGGAATTAAATATTTGGGCTGCTGTTTTTAAATTAGCATCCTTCTTAAAATACACACTTTGAGGTAAAATAATGATCGGGCGATCGCGATATTTTACAATAATTTCTTCTCGAAATTTTTGGTGTTCAGTCCATAAATCTCCTAAACTGCCACCCCCATGAAAAACTATAGGAGACTTACCAATTTGTTCTTCTAAAGTCTTGGGAGAAAAATCATGTATACTAGCAGCGTATTTAATCTGGGTTTTCATGACGTTAGTCAGATAAATTACACCACCAAGCCAAATTAAGTGATCGCCTATATTAGGATGGTCTGGATAGTCTAGTAATGCACATGACTTAAAACTGTCTATTTGTCCTAAAGCTTGGTGCAAATATTCTGTAATTTTTTCTGGGCTAGAAATAGTCATTTTATTAACATATCCAATTTTTGTGGTTCAAATTATAACGATATTGGTCGTTATCAGCAGATTGATTGTGCAAAAACGCAAATAAAAAATTACTTTAATATCAAAATTTTATTGGCTTTTACGTAGCCAGAATAAATAAAATGGGCTGAGTAAAGTACTGGAGAGTAACTCTAATTCACAAGTAGCAATTAAATTATTTTTGATATTACCTTTATACTTCCATAAATGAATGATTAACCGTCGTATATCATTGAGCAAATACATGATGACATACAAAGGTCTTTGCCATACTTTCAGACGAATCATGCGGACATGATGCTTAGCTAACCCAATACCACGGACTAAGGAAACTAAGTAATTTTCTTCTAATCGCCAACTTGGTATTTGGTGATAAATAAGCATATCAGGGTTATACCAAATATCCCAACCAGCATTTTGAATATATATGAGTGCTTCTATATCTTCACTTGCCAGCATGGAGTTTTTAATTCTGCCTACTAAAAATAGTTTATTAGGTACATTATCTAACCATGCTTCTCTACGAACTACTAATCCTGCGGCTGGTGGAAGTACACGTTTACGGCGTTCATAAATATGTGCTTTTGCCCCCCGATCAATAATTGCCAGAAATATTGCTAATTTTTTAAAATTTTGGGGAGGATTTGTTTCAAAATTAGGGTGAATCCGACCATTATATGCCCCTGCTTGAGGATGTGTGCAACCAAAAGCATAAGCAGATGCTACCCAATTTGCAGCCGGTAGATTATCATCATCTAGAAATCCAATAAATTTACCTCTAGATTGCTCTATAGCACTTTGTCTGGCATAAGCTAATCCTTGCGTTGGCTCAAAAAAATACTTAAGAAAAGAGGATGAAGGCCAGTTGGACTGAAATTCTTGTACAATTTGCGCTGTGTTATCTTTACTATTGTTGTCGATAACAACAACTTCCCATCTCAGGCTTTCTGGATGAATTTGTTCTTTAAGTTTATTTAAAACTTGGGGTAATCGATTTTCACCATTGTAAGTACATATAGCGATACTAAGATCGATCATTACTTTATATTTATAAACTCTTCAGTAGATTTTACCACTAACTCATTTTCTCAATTGAAGAGTTTGCCAAGTTTTTATCAAACCATTATCAGAACTTGATTAAAGTTTAACTGGTCACGCCCAAAATTCTCCATCTTCCTGCGAGAAACTACGCAAACAGCATTTTGCTGTGCTGTTTGCTGAGCAACTGACGTTTTGGAATCCCCGTCCCTCTATGGGGCTACGGTGTACACACAAATATAGGCTGTAAGGGTTTCGACTCTTTTAGCCACCATAAATACCCAATTTTTGGTCAGTGGGATACTCTTAGGACTTACGCAAAATACTTCTTTAACTCTCATTCCTCCGTGTTCTCTGTGCCTCTGCGATACGATTCTTCCGTAACTTGTGCGTAAGTCCTAATTCTATATTATGCCGCTAATTTGAGGGCTAGGGCACGAAACCAAGGTTTAGGTAGGATTTTAAGACTTGTGTGTACACGGTAGCTCTATGGGGTGGAGAGAAGTCAATACGCTTCAATTTGCGGTGAACTGATTCAAAACTCGCCAAAGCACAGTGTAACACCATCAGAACGGCGGCGAACTGGTCGGAAGGCCAGGATAATATCACTGCTGTTGATTTGTTGTAGTTGGTTTACGGAAACAGGCTGACCACTTAAAATTTTCTCGGGCAGTTGAAATTGCAGCGATCGCACCCATATAATTACTGGTTAATTAACCATCTACTGGATGCGGAGAATTGGCTTATATGTCATCCTAGAAAACGAGAGTTAATTCGGTGAGTATTTTTGTTTTTAGTATTGACAGGCTTGTCCCTTTTGGTATTGACAGAGTTTTCTCCGAAATTTACATCTCTATACAGTGATAATTTTGGAGATAATCAATGTCAATTTATGTAGGCAACCTCTCTTATGAAGTTACCCAAGACACCTTAAGCGCTGTTTTTGCAGAATACGGCACTGTCAGGCGTGTTCAACTACCTACTGATCGTGAAACAGGACAACTACGTGGTTTCGGATTTGTAGAAATGGGCAGCGAAGCTGAAGAAGCAGCTGCGATTGAAGCCCTCGATGGTGCTGAATGGATGGGTCGTGACCTCAAAGTTAACAAAGCCAAGCCCAGGGAAGACAGAGGTTCTTCTGGTAACCGGGGAGGATACGGTGGCGGTGGACGTAACCGCTACTAGGCTTTGAAACCTGAAATTTTACCAGCGAAGTTTCAGGTCAGAAAAAGAGTCTGTCTTTTTTTGCACTTGAGTCAGCTGGGCAGTTTACCATTCTTTTATGAGCTATTAAGTAAGTCAAATTAGCAGGAGAGATAATGACCCAAATAATAGTGGGTGACAATGAACACATTGAGTCAGCCTTACGCCGATTTAAACGAGAAGTTTCCAAGGCTGGGATTTTTCCAGATATGAGGAAGCATCGTCACTTTGAAACGCCGATTGAAAAACGCAAGCGTAAAGAAATTGCCAAGCACAGGCAAGGTAAGAGACGTTTCCGCACTTGATAGGTGACATATGACATAGATTTCATTCAGGCCCTCAGACATTTCATGAGGGCTTTTCTTCTGGAAATCGGCACAAGTCATCAAAAAGTCACAATGGAATTTTCATTCCTTAGCAGAAAATCAATGCCTGCTAATCAAGGTGAATAAAGAATAGCCACAGATAACAAAAATAAAAGCGATCGCCGCCGAAAAAATTACTACATCCCTGACAATAAATAAAATCCAATCTTTTCTAAGTTCCTGTCTAAACTTAAGTTCTCGCAGATGGCGATCAAGTTCTGCGTCTGCTTGTGACTGTAAATTTACTGGAGCTATTACTTTTGATGCATCTGTGACATCTGCCATAAATTTAGTGCTGAATTCCTTGCTGCAACCTTTAAAACATCCTTTAATACTTTTCTAGCCTCCCAGACCTCAGAATATACTTTTGAAAGTGTCCTTGTATAAATTTTAACTTAAGCTTATTAATCATTTGGCAAATTTGCAAACGCCTGTCTAACTAAATTTTTAGTCTTATCTTCCAAACGCTGCCAATCTACTTCACCCACTTCATCAATTAAACTAGTATCAATGTTAGCTGCTTCATTTTCCGGTGTGTAATCTAGAAAACACACTTGATAACATAGTTCCCACAAATCTATACTTACGTGTTGCTGTTGACGTTGCAAACGCAGATGATATCCTGGATGGGGCGTTGGCAGATCAGCAAGAGTATCTCTGATGGCATCTGCCTGTTCTGATGTTGCGGTTTCCATTTCTTGCAACAGCTGAGTTACCAAAGCTTTAATTTCATCAGTGGTGCTAGCTGGCCAAATCAGCACATCATGGTAAGTTCCCTTCCAAGTAGATGCATCAAGATGTTTACGGATATTATCCACAACACGAATGAAAGCAGGTTGCATGAGGAGTTCAGCCTGCTGCCATGTGACTGGGTTGGTTATTCTCGGTGGCATTGGTATTAAACAGGGGCACTAAAAGACAAATAAACAGTCTGCGTTTATTAAAAAACTAATTTTTTAGTTTAAATCTTTATCTCAAGATAGCGGATTTCATTCAAGAAAATTTGGAGATATTTATTACCATCAGCAAAATTAAGTAATAACTCTGAGGGGAAAATATGATAGGCAAGTTGCTAGACCATCGTTACCAAGTGATTAAAGTCCTGGCTCAGGGAGGATTTGGTCAAACTTATATTGCCCAAGATACCAGGCGGCCAGGCAACCCTATTTGTGTTGTCAAGCACCTCAAACCCACAAGTTCCGACCCCAGAGTTTTTGAGACTGCCAAGCGTTTGTTCAACAGCGAAGCCGAAACCTTAGAAAATTTAGGCAATCATGACCAAATACCCAGGCTGCTGGCTTACTTTGATGAAAACCAAGAATTTTATTTAGTACAAGAATTTATTGCCGGACAAACCTTAGCTGAGGAACTCATACCCGGTCAACGTTGGAGTGAAAGCCAAGTCATTCAAATGTTGCAAGAAATTTTAGAAATCCTAGAGTTTGTTCACAGTCAAGGTGTGATTCACCGTGATATTAAGCCAGATAACATCATCCGTCGTGCCTCTGACCATAAGTTAGTTTTAGTAGACTTTGGGGCAGTAAAGCAGTTGCGGACACCAATGGTGACGGTTGGTGGACAACCTACTGCCACAGTAGCCATTGGGACTCCTGGCTATATGCCTACGGAACAAGGGCAAGGTAAACCTAAACCCAATAGTGACATTTATTCTCTTGGTATCATTGCCATTCAAGCACTGACAGGAGTATCGGCGGTTGAATTACAAGAAGACCCTCATACAGGAGAAATCCTCTGGCAGCATTTAGCATCGGTGAACTATCGGTTAGCAGCTGTGTTAACCAAGATGGTGCATTATCACTTTAAAGACCGCTACCCAAGTGCAAGGGAAGCACTGCAAGCTTGTCGGAGCGTGATGAATCCGGTGTTTACATCTGCCACACCTCCAGAACCCCCGTACAACCAACGTTACCAACCAACTCAATCTTTCTCCCAAGTATCCCGGCAAAAAACCGTTGCAGTTGCACCAGCCAACCCTGCGGCTCAACCAGCACGTCAGGAATCTAGCAAATTTGACCCTTGGCCGTTATTAATTGGTTTATTTTTGGTGGGTGGGTCTGCTACTTTGGCGAGTAATGTGTATCCCAGTATCAGAAATTTCGCTGCTGGTTTTACGGGTAATAATACTGCCACAGACAACTGCGTAGCTGTGGTTGCAGGTAATTCTAATATTCGTTCTGAGCCTAGCTCTATTAATTCTGATAATATTTTACAGGCAATTGGTAATAATACTGACTTTAAAGTTACTGGTAAGCGCACAAAACGCGGTTGGGTAGAACTTAAATTGAAGTCTGGTCGTTTGGCTTGGGCGCACTCGGATGTCATCACCAATAATCAACAGTGGATTTCTTGCCTACGTGACAAAGGTATTGCTATTAACACAGTAGATGATAGTAGTTTGATTGTATCTCGACCGATTCCTCAGCCTCAACCTAAACCTAGTAATGCAGCAACTCCATCACCAGAACCAGTAGATAGATTGGAGCGATCGCAGCCCGATAATAGTGAAAAGGTTGTAGAAAAAGCCAGACAAAAGTATGAATCAGGAGATTTGCCAGGAGCGATCGCTTTACTACGGTCTATTCCTGCTAATGCTTCTTCTGGTATTCGAGAGACAGGCGCCATCATTAATCAATGGCAGCAAGATTGGGCTAAGGCAGAGGCTTTATTTAATGACATTAATGAAGCAATAGATAATGGTCAATGGGATAAAGTTTTAGATTATAGAAACAATCCCGAAAAGCTGCCCAATACCCAATACTGGCGCAGCAAGATCCGACCATTATTGCAAAAAGCAGCCGAAAATTTGGCAAAACAAGCATTCCCTAATTTAGAAAATCCAGTTGAGCCAAACCAGTCGTCACAGACAACTCCCAATTCTGAAAAACCATCTACTAAGGAACACAGATGACAAGTTGTTTATAGTACCTGATTTAGTAGTGAATGTATCCGAAAAAGAAAAACCAAACTATATGAACATAAATAAATACGAAAGAACTGGGTACTGAGCTTTTTACTCAGCACTCAGCACTCAGCACTCAGCACTCTCAATGCATTTCGTCGTATTCTGGGGCTTCAACTCGTCTTGCTTCTACTCGAGAAGAAGGCAAAAATTCAGCGCGACGCACAGGAGCCAAGGGCGGTGTGGACCCGTGGTAAGGATGAATAACTTGTACGGTGCGGGCGGGACGCTGCCTTGGTGAAAATAAGGCTAATACCCCAGCGACGACAACACCACCACCAATAGTAAGAGTTGCACCTCCTACTGCCCAAACCATGGGTGAAGACCACCAAGGTTCTTGTGGTTTAAATACTTCGGCTGCAACTTTTTGGCTATTTTGCTGGGCAAATTGCATCTGCTGGTTATTCCAATTTTGGAACTGGAACTGGAGTTGTTGGTTTTGCGCTCTTAGCTGTTCATTGTCACTTTTTAAACGCTCCAACTGCATATTCAGTCGTTCCATTTCCACACGCTGCTCTGGATTGCTCTGAGCAGGTGGTTGATTAGGATTAGGATAATACGGATTCACACCATAAGGTGGATACATTTGAGGCGGCATCATCTGAGGCGCTACATTAGCCGGCATTTGCGGCGCAGGAATAGCGAAATTACTTTGCAGGGGAGTATCTGCCCCCCTCAGCAATACGAGAGCCGCCAGCCCAGCTACGGCGACTCCGCCGATAAATGCCATACTCTCACTCATCGCCTTCACTCCTCAACTGCGACGCAACTATTATCATTTGTGACTGACTCACTCTCACACTCATCTTTTTTCGCCTACTCAACGTCACATAATACTCAACTATAAGCGACCAAATTAGCTAGTTTTTTTTACAGCCTATTATCTGCTGTTAATATTCAAGACTATATCCGCTAAAATGTCCACAAAATCAGGGTAAAAAAACGACGCTGTGATCTTTTTTAATCTACTTTACTTATTCTGGATCAAGTTGAGTATTTTTACTATTGTCGGTTGTCTTAATGGCAGCCTTGAGACTTTGACAAAATTCAGCGATCGCATTTAGTCCCTGCTCTGGTGTCCCTTCTGCTAGACGTTTAACAAAGGCACTGCCGACGATCACCGCATCTGCGCCCCATTCTCTAACTTGCTGAGCTTGTGCAGCTTCCGAGATGCCAAAGCCTACTCCGATCGGCTTGTCCGTAACACTACGAATTTGTTGGAGTAAATTTGACACTCGTGACTCCATTTGCGATCGCATCCCCGTGACACCAGTGACACTGACCAAATAAATAAATCCTTGGGAGGAACGAGCGATCGCTTCTATCCGTTCGGCAGAACTGGTAGGAGCCACCAACAAAGTTAAGTCAATACCGATTTCACTCGCTGGTTGCAGCAAGCCTGCGGCTTCCTCTAAAGGTAAGTCTGGTACTACCAATCCCGCCACCCCAGCAGCTGCTATTTGTTGGAGAAACTTTTCCATCCCGCGATGCAAAATGGGATTGTAGTAGGTAAACAAGATAATCGGCGATCGCAAACTAGGAGTAGTAGTTTGCAGCATTTCTAACACCTGTTCTAATTTTGTCCCTCGTTGCAAGGCGCGGGTAGCAGCAGCTTGAATCACTGGCCCATCTGCTAGAGGATCGGAGTAGGGAACACCAAGTTCAATGATGTCGGCTCCATGGCGATCTAAAGTCTGTAAAGCTGCTGCTGTTGTTGCTAAATCTGGATCACCAGCAGTAATAAACGGAATCAGAGCGCACTCTCGATTTCGCCCCAAGGTTTCAAAGCAATCAGAAATCGCGGTCATTAGTCAAGAATTATTACTCAGTGGTCAATCAGTTAGGGATTTGAGATTTTCCTTACAGTCTAAAATCTCAAATTGGCATGGTCAGTTAACAAACAATAGACAACTAACCAATGTTCACTTTACACCTGAGTTTGTTCTTCTTGTTCTATTTCCGCTTGAATTTTTGCTAGTTCTTCGGGAGTAAGTTCATCTAGCCGTTTTTGCAGAAAGGCTTGTTCATACTGTTCCCGTTGTTCATGGTAGGTCATTTTATTTCCCACCGCGCGGAATATATAGGTGGCTAGCCAGCCAATCAAGCCACTGACTAGCAAGACTTGGCTCCAGATACCAGCTTGTTGACCATCTAAACCGATTAGCTGTAATCCCACATATGCCAAGCCGCCAGCAATAAAAACACCTAAACCAATGCCAATAGCGTCAATGCGTCGCATGAGAATTATGACCTACCAATCTCGTTAAACTTCAATTTTGCGCGGCCGAGGTCGAAGATTTACAAATGGTGATAAAACCAACAACCCTGGCAAGAATAAAAACACCAGAAAATACATTACAGTCCGCTCGATAGAGCTAGCTACGTACCAGCGCTGCTTCATGTACAGCATGATAGCAACAGGGATTGCTAACAGGTAAGCTCCAGCCAAAACCAGATACAGCAGGGCGACAATCATAGATTCTTTCTTGAAGTAGACAAGAGCATTGAGTGCATCTATATTCCCATCATAGGCTGAACCCCTAAGCTGAGGAAAGTATAGCCATTGTGCTTTTAAGGAATTGTGCAAAAATTTCTTGTATATGCCTATATAGATGCTACAATGGCAAAGCCAGTAACCAAGAAATGCTTTAGTCAAGCAAAATTGAAGATATTGTTCCAGACTAATTCAGAAGAAACAAAAGCAACTTCCAAACTCTGGAAAAATTTTTTTCAATCTAGTTGCACAAAAGACGCACTTGATGCTGGAATAGATGAGGAGGTATTTGCTACCTCCACAAAATAAGTGGCTCCCATCTATATTATTAGGGGGTGTGGCGGAATGGTAGACGCTACGGACTTAGAAAACTGAGCCTTGATAGAGAAATCTTTCAAGTGGAAGCTCTCAAACTCAGGGAAACCTAAATCTGGTAACAGACAAGGCAATCCTGAGCCAAGCCGGAGAAAGTGCTGAGTGGTGAGTGAAAAAGTTGTAACTCGTAACTTGTAACTAATCGGAAGGTGCAGAGACTCGACGGGAGCTACCCTAACGTTAAGTCGAGGGTAAAGAGAGAGTCCAATTCTCAAAGCCTCAGGTTGCTAAAACCGGGCAGTAGTGAAAGCTGCGGGAGAATGAAAATCCGTTGACCGTAAAAGGTCGTGAGGGTTCAAGTCCCTCCACCCCCACTAAAAATTCCAACTTAAATTAACCTGCTTAGTTACATACCTGTACAGTAACTACTTGTTTTTCATGCGTGACAGATGAGTATCTTGGCGATCGCCTGAACAACCTCTGCAACTAGCAGCGTTTAACAAGCAAGCGGCACTAGAGGCATTTTGTCAGGGACTAACTGTGATTCCTTGCTAGTGCGATCGCGTGCATCAACACTTAAGAGTTATCCGATGCCCAGATGGTAACTATGCCTTTTTACCAAATTTAAGTCTCAGTAATTTTTCTGAGTTTTTTAGTTAAAATTTAATATTTAATTAAGTTCTCCGTAAATTTATCAAATTCCCTGAGAAACATTACTAAAACTTTGAATACAGTGATTGATACTGTTATTCACTAAGGGTAAACTGATACCAAAAGGATCAGAAAAATTATTGGTCTTGAGAACTAGCATGACCGCTAAAAGTTTACCCAATAGCCCAAAACATGAAGATATTGTTAAATCCAACTCTCAACAGCTAAATTTGCCAATTAGACAAGAGGAGCTAATTTACAGCTTCTTGGTGGAAATTGTCAACGAATGGAAGCCAGAAGATGTTTTGCGGGAATTTAAACGGTTGTTTATAGATTGTTTGGATTCAAGTAGCTGGGATAATATTCCAGCAATTAATATAATTAATTGTGTCAATAACGAATATGAGTTTCGCAACACACTCAAACGTTGTTGCTACATTCTAGTTAATAACTGGGCATCTAAACGAAAATACAAGTATATCCAAGAATTAATTAACTTATTTACTAAATATTCTCCCCAAGCAGAAACAAATAATTGTGAACAATTAGATATTTACCAAAACTGGTTAAAGAAATTTATCAATAGTCATGACTATGAAAAACTTAAATTATTTGCTTGTAAATATGAAGTAAAAAATCAAGATCATTGGATTAACCGCTATACTTCATATTTATTAGTTGCACAGTCTTTTGATATCAATAATCCCACAGAGCAACAAGAGGCTGCGAGAATACTGTCCCAACAGATGAAGGACAAATATAAGTTTGAATTAGCGATGTATATTGCTCGTTCTCAGTCTGCCGCCTCATGTACAACACGCTACAAAAATCCCAGTATTTTGGGAGATAATGTTTTGCGTTTAATCAAGATGATTGTTGTCAAGAAGGGGAAATTTAGTTATGAAAATTTGGCAAACATTTTTATTAAGCAAACTCAAAATCAAACCTTGAAAGTTTTTAAGGAAGGTATAATCAAATATTTATTTTTTTCTCTTCAAAACCAGGAATTAGTAGAAATGTTGCAGCAACAGTTGACAGATAACCTATCCTCCTGGAAGGTTGAACAAGATGAAGAGACGATAAACAAGAATTTATTACTGAGAAGTTGTAACCGAATTATTGATTGTTTAACTACAGAAAATAGTCAAGAACCTTCGCCGTTATTCGTTTTGTTAGTTTCTCAAGGTCATCCTCTAACATTGGTAATTATACTACTAAAAATTATTCTGATTTGCAAGAATGCCCGCAGTCATTTAGAAATTCGTATTGCTAATTTAATTAGTTACTACGAAAATTATTCAGAGGAAGATTGCAAATGGGTAATTAACTTTATAGAAATTTTTAATATTATATTTGCGATTTATGCAGAAAACATTGAATATAACTTGATTAAGATGTCAGAAGATGAGCAAATATCCAATTCTCAATCAAATTTTGAGGCTTACCGTGTGTTTTCTCAGTTGAGAGAAGATACACAAAAAAGATAAGTAAAATTCAAGAATTAGCAAGGCGTTCATCAAGCCAGGCTAAGGTAGCACCAGATGTTTCCGCAACAATACTAATCAGACGATAAATGGTAATTGCACTAATAACTACAGCAGGCGGAAAGCGGTGTTGCAAAAGTGCGATCGCAGTTACTTCAAACACACCCAAACCACCAGGCGCACCTGGAACCACAAGTCCTAATAACCAAGCACAGCTAAAAGCCCCTAATAATAAAGGAATTTGATTCGTAGTCAAGGGAACTAGGGCAAATACAGTTAATATAAACCCTGTACCACGTAATACCAAAAAGCCCAACTCTCCTAATAAAGGTCGTAGAGGATAGCGTTTAATATTGAAAGCCACAATAGGTTGAGTATTATTAGCAGACTTTTTCGCCTTTAATTTGTAAACAAAGCGAATCGCTGGGTTCAAAAACCGGGGATGCACTGCACAAAGTACCACAGCCAAACTCAAAAATTGCAATATTTGCAGTCCCAGGGTGGTAGGTGTAACTGTAAATTGGTTGCTGAATACGACAATGATAATTAAAGCAGAGGTTGCCATTAGTAGTGGTTCTAGCAACACACTTAAGGTAGCTGCACCAGCAGAAATATTGGCATTTTTCGCTGCGACAATTCGCCCATAGTGATGCCAGAAATTACCAGGTAAGTATTTGGCAATGTTGGTTTTTAAGTAAACTTGAATAAACCGGGAAACTGGCACAGGTTGATTTAATTCGTGGAGAATCCAAGTCCAGATCCACCCTCCCCAAGTATGTGCCAGTAAAGTGACACCTGTAGCGATCGCTAAAATTGCCCATCCTACTGCATCAATTTGGATAGCTATTACTTCAGACCAGTGATCCTTCAGAGCTTTACCTAAAAAAAATAGCGTCCCACCCAAAATTAACCAGCGAAAAATTTGCTTCTTCATTTTGGTAATTTAACACCAAATATCTGCAAGATTTATTTGCGTACACAAGCAACGGAGGAAAAAGGGACTAGGGACTAATATTTTTTACTCAGCACTCAGCACTTTTCAATGGGGAGCATCCCAATTTTTTCAAACACGAAACACAAAGCTCTCGTTAAACCTCTGCGCTCCTTTGAGTTGAAAAATAAAATCAAACATTTGGGATGCTCCCTTTCAATGGCCATCCTAAACTAGTTGGTTGTTCATAAACCCGCTTAAGAGTATTGACATCTCTGGGAGAAATAGGCGGCGGGTTGCGAACTTGAGAAAAGTATAAAGCATCTGTTTGTAACGAACTATGACCCCAAATACCCAAAGCGTGACCTAGTTCATGGCGGGCGGCTGCTTGCAAATACACACCTGTTTGGCTGGGACTCAAGAGGATGGTAAAGCGGTGGGATAAAATGTTATTCCTGGTGTATAATTCATAGCGAGTTTCTGCCGAACGCGCACGAGGAATATGACCACCACGTGGAATTTGGAGGGGTGGCGCTTTTCGCACAATGGTAATATCAGCAATATCGGGCTGTGCGATTACTTTTAAAGGCAAATAGGCATTCCATTCTTCTACAGCCTGCAATACACCATTAACCCATGCTTGAGCTTGTGTATCACTCACTGCTTTCGGTAACTCAACGTAAACTTGAATCGGAAATTGCGACCAGATTAAATAACCTACTTGAGTAGTTGCAACTTGAGCAAGGTAATCGTCATTGTTGAAGTTATCTTGCCACTGCGCCAGTGTGGGTGGTAGGGGATGAGATTTTTGGATATTTTCTCGTACAGCACTAGATGGCAGGTTAGTAAAAATAACTAACAGCCCTGTGCCCATAACTAAGGCAAGAGCTGCTAGTAAGTGTTTTGTCATGAAATTTTTGCGGGTTTTAGGTTTTGGGTAGTGGATTTTGTGGCCCATTTCCTCTTCCCCTATGCTTATTTGGGTAGCCAGCCGGCACTCAAAACCACTGTTAAACCCATAAAAATAACTGTCAGCGCCCAGGTAACTCGGTTTAAGGTGTCTTCTGCACTCTTGGTGCTGCTAAATAACTGGGCTTGTCCGCCAATGGCTCCAATACCATCGCCTTTGGGGCTATGTAGGAGTACCAAAATAATTAAACCTATGGCAGAAAGTGCCCAAACGCTTTGCACGATATTAGTAACTGTCATGGTAGCAATCTCATTTATCACAAGTTTCAAATTGAAAAATCAGGAGTTAGGAGTGAGAAAAATCTTCACTCCTAACTTTTTTACATACCAGCTTGCACGGGAGTGCGTGTGCGTTGCACATCATATTCTGCTGGTTTTAGGAGCGATCGCCCAGTCATTTCTGATGGTTGGGGTAACTGTAAAATTTCCAGAATTGTGGGGGCAATATCAGCTAACTTGCCATCGCTTCGCAGTTCGACATTGGCGCCATATCCGGGGATTTTTACTTTTTCTCCCTCAACTAGAATCAACGGGACTGGGTTGGTGGTGTGAGCTGTCCAGGGATTACCTTCATCATCTAGCATATACTCTGCGTTCCCGTGGTCGGCAGTAATAATTGCCGTGCCTCCAGCTTTGCTAATGCTGGCGAGTAGACGACCTAAACAATCATCAACTGTTTCAATACCCGTAATTGTGGCTTCTATTTTACCAGTATGCCCTACCATGTCTGGATTGGCATAATTAATCACCACTAACGAGTAGAGACCTTTTTGAATCGCGGCGATCGCTACATTTGTGACTGCTTCTGCTGACATTGCCGGGGCCTTGTCGTAAGTCGCTACCATGGGACTGCTAACAAGTTCTCGGTCTTCCCCAGCAAAAGGTTCCTCTAGTCCCCCATTAAAGAAATAGGTGACATGGGCGTATTTTTCTGTTTCGGCGGTGCGAAACTGTTTCAAACCATTATTGGCAATTACTTCACCCAAAATATTACTCAGATTCTGCGGCTCAAAAGCTACGGCTACTGGTAGGTCTGGATCGTATTGAGTAAAAGTAGCAAAGGACAGAGGCTGAATTTGTTGTCTTTCAAACCCTGTAAATTCGGGACTCATAAAAGCTTGAGTCAACTGTCTGGCGCGATCAGGGCGGAAGTTGAAGAATATCACCCCATCCCCTGGTTCTATCGCACCGGGGGCAATTCGGACTGGAATCACAAACTCGTCCTTCACACCTTCAGCATAAGATGCTTCCAGGACTTCAACAGCATTACGACCGTCACCCGCGCCATTTTGTGTCATCACGTCGTAGGCTTTTTTTACCCGATCCCAACGGTGATCGCGATCCATTGCGTAGTAACGACCACTGAGGGTAACTATGCGCCCAATCCCTGTACTATCTATGTAATCCTGCAAGAGCTGAATTGCTTTTATACCTTCCGAAGGTGCTGTATCACGACCATCGGTGATGGCGTGGATACAAACTTGGGAAATTTGCTGTTCCTTGGCTAAATCAAGTAGTCCGAATAGATGTGTAATGTGGGAGTGTACCCCTCCCTCAGAACAAAGCCCAACTAAATGCAGCTTGCCATTTTGAGAGTGAACTTTTTGGCAAATTTTGACAAGTGCTGGGTTGCTGAGGATCGAATTATCTTCGACCGCATCTGAGATGCGTACCAATTCTTGGGGTACTACTCGCCCTGCGCCAATGTTCAAATGACCAACTTCCGAGTTGCCCATCTGACCCTCTGGCAACCCTACGGCTTTTCCTGATGTGCTAATGAGGGTGTGTGGGTAAGCTGTCCATAAGCTTTCCATGATTGGAGTTTTAGCAGCGACAATAGCGTTTCCTCGCGTCTCCTCGCAATAGCCCCACCCGTCTAAAATGACTAGCACCACAGGAGCAACAGGTGCTTTGGTCATAGTAAAATTGCCCTTTACTTTTTGTAATAACCGAATGATACCACTGCTAATCACCAGTGCAAGTGAATTTCTGCTTATTAACTTATTTTAAACGGCAGTTTTGCGGGAGGAACATCCACACAGCAAACAGCCTCCCCTACGTGTCCGTAAGCACAAAGCGCAGGCTACGCCAAAAAAAATCAAATAGTAATCCTATATTGAATTTTTTATTAGCAACTTACTTACATAAGTAAAAACACTTGCTGTACGACTAAAAAATTTGGCAGAATAAAGCTAAATTCCCCATTGCCAAGTCAAAAATCATGCCTACGACTGGTACAATCCTCCGCAGCCACTATAAAATCATCAAAATCCTGGGAAGTGGGGGATTTGGAGACACATATCTAGCGCAAGACCTAGATTTACCAGATAAACCCCTGCGTGTAGTCAAACACCTCAAACCCAACCCAGACCCCAAAGTATTAGAAATAGTTAGAAGATTATTTGACAGCGAAGCGCAAGTATTATACAAATTAGGCAACGATAGCGACCAAATACCGCGACTATTCGCCCACTTTGAAGAACAGGGACAATTTTATCTAGTCCAAGAATTTGTAGATGGGGAAGACTTAAGCTATGAAATCGTTCCCGGTGAAAAGTTAACAGAAATAGCAGTCATCAAACTATTACAAGAAATATTAAAAGTATTAGCAGTAGTCCACAAAAATAATATTATTCACCGCGACATCAAGCCCCAAAATATCATGCGTCGTCGGCAAGACGGTAAGATAGTTCTGATTGACTTTGGTGCAGTCAAAGAAGTTGAAGCCATGACGGTGAATAGCCAAGGTCAAACAAGTCTGAGTGTAGCCATTGGCAGTCTTGGTTATATGCCTAGTGAACAAGCAATAGGAAGACCAAAATTATCCAGTGATGTATATGCAGTGGGGATGTTAGCAATTCAAGCATTAACAGGATTACAACCCCACGAACTACCAACAGACCCCAAAAACGATGAGGTAATTTGGCGTAACAGGGCAAATGTGACGGAAAAGTTGGCTCTTGTGTTAAATAAGATGGTGAGTTATGACTTTCGGGATAGATACCCTTCCGCAGTGGAGGCGTTGCAAGCAATTACAGCGATACAGCCACAACAGCAACCACAAATACCACCAACCATACTAAAACCACCGATAGTACCAACAATATTAAATCCCGTTACTCCATCTACTTTTTTCTCAACTTATTTGCAAACCTTTCAATTTGAAACAGTAAAGGTAAATGCACAAGGTCAAATCATCAAGCGTCAGAACAGGGAAGCGAAATATTTTGTAGAAGACTTAGGAAATGGAGTCACCTTGGAAATGGTGCAGATACCAGGGGGAACATTTACAATGGGTTCACCAGAAGAAGAAGCGGGACGATTTGATAATGAAAGTCCCCAGCGTCAGGTGAGAGTTCCCGGCTTCTTCATGGGTAGGTATGCAGTCATCCAAGAACAATGGCAAGCAGTTATGGGGACAAATCCGGCTCATTTCAAAGGTAATAGACGACCTGTAGAACAAGTGAGTTGGGATGATGCAGTAGAGTTTTGTGAGAAATTGAGTCAGAAGACAGGAAAAACCTACAGACTACCTAGCGAGGCAGAATGGGAATATGCTTGTCGTGCGGGGACAAATACGCCGTTTTATTTTGGGGAAACTATAAACACAGATTTAGTTAACTATGATGGCAACTTTCCCTATGGTTCTGCACCTAAAGGTGAATATCGTCAACAGACGACAGATGTAGGAAAATTTCCGCCGAACTCTTTCGGATTATACGATATCCACGGAAATGTATGGCAATGGTGTCAAGATGTTTATAACGAAAATTACCAAGGCGCGCCGACAGATGGTAGTGCGTGGCTAAACGGTAAAGAAAAGAACATAAATGTGCTGCGTGGTGGTAGTTGGGTCAACGGTGCTAGGTATTGCCGTTCTCCCTTTCGCGTTAAGTACGCGTGCGCGAATTCTCCCTACTATGTTGGTTTTCGTGTTGTCGCAGTTGTGGCGTGAGGATTCCCTGCCCTTTGCACTCTTGCCTTTTAGCCCTCTGCACTTTTTCTTTTTTTCCTTCTTCTCTCGCCGTTTGCAGCGTGGCTAAAGAAACCGGGTTTCTCGGTTCTCGCGCGTGGGTAATAAAGGAACAGGGAACAGGGAATATTCACAAATCATTTTTTCTTACCCGAAGATTTCGCCGCTTTGGTAGCTTTCTTGGCAGCTTTTTCCGCCGCGATCGCTGCTTGTCTGGCTTGTGCTTTTTCTTCAGCTACTTTGTCTAGGTAATAATGATAGTCTCCCAAATAAACCCGAAATTCCCCATCGCGGATTTCTACGATTTTGTTAGCAACCTGGGAAATAAAATAACGGTCGTGGGAAACGACAATTGCCGTGCCATCGTAGTTTTGTAGAGACTCTTCCAGCATTTCTTTAGCGGGAATATCTAGGTGATTTGTCGGTTCATCTAAAATCAGGAGATTTGCTGGACGTAACAGCATTTTTGCCAATGCTAAACGCGCCTTTTCTCCCCCACTTAATGCGCCAACTTGCTTAAATACCATATCGCCAGTGAATAAAAACCGTCCTAAAAGTGTGCGGACTTCTTCGTTTTTCCAGTCGGGAACTTCATCATGAATAGTTTCCATGACAGTTTTCTTTAAGTCCAGAGCTTCGGCTTGGTTTTGTTCAAAATAACCGGGGATCACATTATGATCGCCTAATTTCACACTACCTTCTGTAGGTGGTTCCATACCCATAATTACGCGTAACAGCGTGGATTTACCTGCACCGTTGGGACCAAGAAAAGCAACGCGATCGCCTCTTTCAATCAAGAGACTGGTTCCCAAGAATAAGATTTTATCATCATAGATATGAGTTAAATCTTTAATCTCCACTACTTCCCGACCACTACGAGGTGCGGGGGGAAAGCGAAAATGCAGAGTTTTGACCCCAGCAATGGGTGCTTCAATGCGCTCAACTTTTTCTAGTTGTTTTTCCCGGCTTTTCGCTTGGGTGCTGCGAGTCGCACTAGCACGAAATCTGTCAACAAATGTTTGCTGTTTCTCGATTTCTTTCTGCTGACGTTCGTAGGCACTTAGTTGTGCTAATTGATTTTCGGCTTTTTGTTGCAGGTACGCCGAGTAGTTACCTAGGTAGGTGGTAGAAACACCACGTTCAGTTTCTACAATGTGGGTGCAAAGGCGATCCAGAAACTCCCGGTCATGGGAGACGATGACCATGGGTGTAGTCAAACCTTTGAGGTAATTTTCCAGCCACTCAATGGTTTCTAAGTCCAAGTGGTTAGTCGGTTCGTCCAGTAGCAATAAATCGGGTTTTTGCAGGAGGATTTTCCCCAAACTCATCCGCATTTGCCAACCGCCGGAGAAAGCACTGACGAGGCGATCGCCATCTTCAAAATCAAACCCCATCTCCGGTAAAATTTTCCCAATCCGTGCGTCTAAGCCATAACCATCTAAGGCTTCAAATTGACGTTGTAAGCGATCCAATTTGTTAATCAGTTGATCCAGTTCCTCTGGTGTCGCCGTTTCCATCTCTCGCTGTACCTGGGCTAGAGAAATTTGGACTTGATTGGCTTCGGCAAAAACCGTCCAAAATTCTTCTTTAACCGTGCGGCTGGGATCTACTTCAAACTCTTGGTTGAGGTAGGCTATGTGTAAGCTGGCGGGACGAATGATTTCGCCGGCGGTGGGTTCAATTTCCCCAGTGATAATTTTTAGCTGAGTAGATTTTCCTGCACCGTTGACACCGACTAAGCCAATGCGATCGCCTGGTTTGACTTCCCAATTGATATCTTTGAGAACCTCGCCTGTGGGATAAATTTTACTGATATGTTCGAGTCGCAGCATCAAGTTTCTCTCAGTAAGGAATGGGTAGTTAAGGACGAAGTACTAACACCGTCTCCAATATTAACAAAAATTAACTAGAAAATCGTCTATTTCGCTGTCTTAACCTTAACTAAAAGCCTGTTTTTTGTAGCCTGTCACACATCTTCTTTGGGCAAATTTTACAGCATTGATTACCAAAGGCTAGGTTTTGTTAGCTCAACCAAAATTATAAATATAAAAATCCTATTTGATGTTTGAAAAACACTCAGTACACATTGAATCTCTGTTCCCACTCTGTGCCAATGATTGAGGAATCAAATCAGATTGCTAGGCAAATCTCTAAGTAAAAATTAGGTTAATTATCATTTATTCTCAACTCAGTGGAATACTCCAGAATCAATGCAACACTGGCGCAAATTTTTTTCAGTGTAGCAATTGGTCAAAGAATGTAGGCGATCGCTTGGTAAAGCTTTCCGCAAATGCGCTGACGCTTCAATTGACCGTCTTCATAAATCCCGCAAAAATACGGTTACGCTGATTTGTGCTTCTGATCAAAACTGCAACTATCCAGTTTATTAGGGTGCATTTATGAACAGCCCTGCAAAGACAGTTATTCGAGTCAATCTGGCAATGGCCAAAGAGGTCGCTCTTCAGTGGGAGCAAGCTTCACACACTGACATCAGTGCTTATTGTTTGGAGATTTTAAAAGAAATAGGCTGTCCCGACACTGAACTTCCAGTTAACTTACAAACTCGTGAGCAACAGCTAAATTTTATCGCAGGTTTCGCATCTTATGCTTTTGGGGAGGTACAAAATGTCCAAAGCGTTAATTGAAGATATCTTCTTTAATGACCCAGAATCAGAATGGGGAGAAGAAACTGCTTTGCCAGCAACAGATAGAGAGTTACTAATTTTAACCCAAAAGCTTTCAGGGTTTGAAATTCCCATAAAAGTTTTCTTGCAAGCTGTAGCCATTGCTGCTTATGACTGTGCATCAGCTTTCCGCTACGCTGATAATTATTTAGCTATCCTCCAGAATAAGCATAAGCACAAACGTAAAAATTTATTTTTGCTGAGGTCTGCGTCGGAGTTTGAAAATAATTGAGGTGTTTTTACGAGCATAACGCCGCCCTTCTGACGATGAAAGTAGAAGGGCTTGTTTTGAGTAAATCATGATTAATCCCAACCACAGGTAGAAGAAAATACTGACAAAATTCAGTAAATTGAAGCTAGTTGCTGGAAAATTAGGACAACATCCGTGGTTCCCATTAAAGATAACAATCCTACAAAAATCACACCTTATGTGACTTATGGACTGATTGCAGCCAATGTCTTGGCTTTTCTTTATGAAGCAAGTCTTCCCCCCGAAGCATTAAATGGGTTTTTACATCTTGCGGCTGTAGTCCCGAGAGAACTTAGTTTAAGTTTTGCTGGTGTCTCTGTTAATCAGCCAGTACCAGAGTGGGCAACTTTAATTACTTCACAATTTCTGCATGGCGGTTTGTTACACCTAGGGGGCAATATGTTGTTTCTCTGGGTTTTTGGTAACAATGTGGAAGAAAAGTTAGGTCATGCTAAATATTTACTGTTCTATTTAGCTTGCGGTGTCTTAGCATCTTTAGCCCAATGGTTCTTTGCTCAAAATTCTCAAATTCCATCTTTAGGAGCAAGTGGTGCGATCGCAGGTGTTATGGGAGCATATATTCTTCGGTTTCCCCAAGTCGAAATTCTCGGTGTCATACCTTTAGGATTCTTCTTTCCCACTTTTCGCGTCCCAGCATATTTCTTTTTGGGATTGTGGTTTGTCCAACAAGCTTTCTACGGACTTGTTAGTCTAGAAACACCCACCAACATCGGTATGGAAAGTGGCGGTATTGCCTACTGGGCCCATGCAGGTGGTTTTCTTTTTGGTGCTGTTCTGGCTCCATTGCTGGGTTTGTTTGGCGATAAATCTCAGGAAGAATCTTTGCCTGGATAAGTTGCGATGCAAAAGTTCCCAGACTTGTATTTTGGGTTTAGGGTGAGTTTAGTACAACATTTCATTAATTCGTAGCGAATTCTTTGCGTACCTCTGCGCACGACAGTCGCTACAAGTCGGCAAAGCCTTATGCCTACGGCACGCTATGCGGTAAGCGCAGCTATGCCTGTTAGGGCTTTACGGCAGTTCCTCCTGGGGGAAACCCCCAAGACCGGACTGCCTCACCAACGCGCTGTCTCCCCTTTGCGTTTAAATTTCCACGCTCAATTCGCCACGATTTTACGCAAATCTGTACTTAGTTCAGCATCTGTCAGCAACACAGGCTATATTGCAAATAAGCGATGATTAGGAAAAACACCTGTGTTTCCCCTCTATGACGAAAACCCGACGCGAATCACCCCGTATTTCACTTACGGGTTGATTGGGATGAATATTTTAGTTTTCCTTCATGAAGTGAGTTTGTCCAGTGAACAATTAGAGCAATTCTTCCGCATGTATGCGGTGATACCACGAGAGTTAACCACTAACTTTGCTGAGGAGTGGACTACGTTATTTACGTCGCAATTCTTACACGGTGGTTGGTGGCATCTAATCTCAAATATGGTATTTCTCTGGGTCTTTGGTAATAATATTGAAGACCGCTTGGGTCACTTCAAGTATCTAATTTTTTATCTGAGTTGTGGTGCTTTAGCCGCTTTGTGTCAGTGGTTTATTGCTATGGATTCGACAATTCCTTCATTGGGAGCAAGTGGTGCGATCGCGGGAATTTTAGGTGCATACATCATCCGTTTTCCCCAATCTAGAATTTTGACTTTAGCCTTTTTGGGTTTTTTCGTCACTACAATTAGAATTCCCGCAATGATTCTCATCGGAATTTTCTTTATCCAGAATGTGATATCCGGTCTAGCCAACCTACAAGCAGCTGCCAATATGAGTGTAGAAACAGGTGGAGTTGCTTACTGGGCACACATTGGCGGCTTTGTTTTTGGAGTGATTCTTGGCCCGTTATTTGGGTTATTTAGGCGTGACTAATTAAAATGGGTGAAGGGTAATCATTTGTATTACCCTTCACCCATGACAGTATTGTGGAGGAAATTAGTTGTTGCTGGCACTAGCTGAAACTTCTTCTACCATTTCTGATTCTTCCATTGGCTGAGGGGATGAAACAAGAATATCAGCACCGTTGATAATGCCTCCCAACAAACCTAGTTCATACTCAACTAATTGATCAATAGCTTCTCCCAACATATTTTCTTGTGTATAGTTTGGCCGCGCGACTAATACTATGCCATCGCTATAAGGTTGGATTAACAAAGGATCATTAGATAAGCTGAGGGGATTAGTATCTAAAATCACTAAATCAAAACGTTCCCGGACATCCTTCATCAGCCGTTGCATTTCACTTGATTCAATCACAGCAGCAGATTGACGCACAGGGCCAGGGCTGGGAATAATATAGAGATTTTCTACATCAGGAACCATCCGGACGCACTCACTCAGCCTGGCATAATAGCGCAGGGGTTCAATAGTGGCTTCGTTATCGGGAGTTACGTTCAGGGATGCAGCGCGGGAAGGCGATCGCAAATCTGTTTCGATAATCAAGGTTCGTTTACCTGCACGGGCGGATGCTATACCCAAGTTATAAGCACTCACCGTCTTACCTTCTTGACTGCTAGTGCTAGTAATCAACAGCACCTTCAAGTTTTTACCACCAATGCGGCGCAAATTACTGCGAAACTTTTCATAAAACTCCAAATAAGGAGAATCTGGGGAAAGGATTACAGGTACGGCTGCTTTATCTAAATCATCTACAGGCATTAAAGGCAATTCTCCCAACAGGGCAGTTTCCCTTTGCCTGAAGCTGTCGCGGATGTCTTCCTTGGTTTTGAAGGTTCCTTCCAAAGACCCCAATAAAAATACGACCCCACCGCCAACCAACAATCCCAAGAAACCACCAACACCCAAGGTGAGAGGTACACTTCTAGCTTGTTTGGCATCGGTCACCACGTTGGGGATTCTGGCAACTGTTAAGCTACTGATTGTTTCAGCTTCTGCGGTTCTGGCATCAGTTAACTTCGCCTGCATTTGGTCAAAAACAGCTTTTTTGAGTCCCACCTCTTGTTCCAAGCGCGATCGCTCTAGTTGCTTATTAGGTATTTGGGAATACTCCTGTCGTAATCGCTCTTCTTCTCTAATTTGTTGAGCTAATTGTTGTTCTAATGTCTCTCTTTGGGTTTCCAAACCTACCATCTGGTTTGCTAGTTGTTGCCTAGCTGGATCTAAGCTGCTTCGCTCGCGAATACCAGAAATATTCCCAGGTAAAGGCGCTGCTGTACCACCACCCCCTACTACCTCAGTCGCCCGTTGTTGCAGTAATTCTTCAATTGATTGTTTCTGACGCTGCAACTGAATCATTGTTGGGTGTTCAGGTCGTAAATCTTTACTAAGTAAAGTGATTTGAGATTCAGCTTGGTAAATTTGCGATCGCAAGTTGGCCAGAATGGGATCGGCACTCAAAGCCGAAGAAACATAAGCTTGGCCAACATTTAAACCCAACTTTTCTTGTAAACTGCGAATTTGGGCATCAATTCCCGCAATAGTTAGTTGGATTAACCGTTGCTGATTTTGGCTGTTAGTGACTGCGCCCAATAAACTACCATTTTCTGCTGCCAATATTGCCGGACGCTCTCGGCGATCATACTGTTCTAGCTTCTGCTCTGCTCCTTCAAGTTCTGACTTAGCCTGCGGTAAACGCTCATTAATTTTTTGAATAATTGCTTTTAATCGCTCAGTATTAATATCACCGCTCAGATTGATCATGGCTTGCATTAATTCCTGCAATACCTCTTGAGCACGCTGAGGGTCAGTATCTTTATATTTCAACTCAATGATTGTCGATTGAGCTTCTGCGGGATTGCTTCTATTCGGTAGACGCAAGGCAACATTTGTCCCAATCGTTGCTGGTTTAACATTAACCTTCGTTGCTACAGTTTCGACAATCTGGTCTGATAGCAAAACTTGTTGAGTTAGTTCCTGTCCTTGTTGCTGAATTTCACTACCAGTTGCTGAGAACGAAACTGGTGGACGAGTGTAGGTAAGTGCGCCGTCTGCTATGTAGCTGGGTGGTGGTTCTGGCTGTATAGCCACCACTGTTGAACCCGCTACAACTAAAGCGAAGCTGGCTAATCCAATCCATTTGTATTTTTCAAAAGCAATAATATAGCGCTTGACAATTGGTGGAGTCATGGCAGAGGCATATAAGAATAGGTTTGAACTTAGTCAATCTTCAATAGTTTTGAGTTATTAATCATTATTGATCATTCATGTGTTATTAGTCACTCCATTGCGCCATTTTCTATGTCTATTGCTATCAGCCACAAAGGTTGGCAAACCTACCTAGAGCCGCCAAAGTTTTCAAAGAAATTGAGGAAAGTCCGAATATTGAAAAAAGGCTGAGTAATAGTACTCAAAAAATTAGTAATTCTACTAATCAAATTCCGACCAACAACAATTACATCATTATCTTGAAGTGGCACATTTTGAGACGCATCGCCGGAAAGAGCTTTGTTCGCATCCAGTTTTTGGGTAACAGCTTTACCTTGTTCAGGGTCGAAGCGTACTAAGGCAATGTCCCGGAGGTTAGCTCTATCCAGATTGATTCCCGCTAAAACATCAACAAAATTACTACCATTAGGCAGCGCTTGAGTCACAATTCCGGATGCAGAGTAGTTTAAAACCCGGACGCGAATTTGCGGTACAGCCAAGGATGAGCGAGCTACTAAGTTGCGATCGTAACCGTCATCATTACCAATTTCCCGGCGCGGTACAACTATTGCATCCCCATCTTGTAAGCGTAAGCTAGGCAGAGATCCGTCATTCTGCAATACTGCATACAAATCGACAGTTTGTGAAATCACAGAACCATCAATCAACCTGCGGCGTACTTGTACTTGTCGTAGGTCTGCGGCCATCGTAGAACCACCAGCTGTGAACAAAGCTTCAGCCACACGAGCTGTTGAAGAAGTTACAGGGTAAATTCCTGGTCGAAATACTTCACCGCTAATGGTCACTTGAACTGGCCGTGGTGATGTCAGTGAAACGACCAACATCGGGTCAACCAAAATGCGACTTAAACTCAAACGAATTTTTTCTTGTGCTTCTTCCAAACTCAAGCCTTGTAAGGACACTGTTCCCACTTGCGGGACTACAATATTGCCTTCTGGATTAATTTGGGCTTGAAAACTCGAATCTGGACGTTGCCCAGTTAAAGATAAAACTACGATGGGGTCAATTACAAAACGATTGAGCAACGACCGAATTTTTTCTTGTGCTTCTTCCAAACTCAAACCTTGCAAGGATACTGTGCCGAGAAGTGGCACTATAATGTTGCCTTCTGGGTTAATTGCAGCTTGAAAACTTAAATCTGGAAAGCGCTGAACTGAAACGCTAATTGTATCTCCTGGTCCTAAGCGATAGGGGCCAGGAGGGCGCTGAAACACAACGTTAATTACATCTCCTGGTCCTAGGAGATAACGGTCGATTTGGGGAGAAATTTCGTTATTGAATCCCTCATTACCTGGGGGTGGCGCAGGGGGTTGCAACAGTGGTTGCACTTCAACAGTGCCTGACGGCTGCCCTGGAGATGGTAAAGGTTGAGCAACAACACTTTGTCCAGGGGTTGTGAACAAAAGGCCTATCTGATAACTAACCAAGCACAGGGCATTAAATGATGCACGCATATGAAAACTGGAATCATGGTAAAGCTGAATTCAAAATGAGTCCCACTAAGTGGTTATTTTACTCTGTAAGTATTTTAAATATCTCCTTGTATGGTGACACTTTTAACTGTGGATTTCATACTTTAACTAACTTTTAATCTTGAGGGTAGATTCACAAGTCGGGATAGTTGCCACATTTATGTAAAAACCGACACACTCATGGACTTTTCTCCAAAGGACCTGCCATCAAGGTAGCTTGTACTGTTTCACCAATAGACTGTGCTACAGTCCAAGTAGTTTCCACCTGGCCTAAAGGTTCCATGGGAATCATTATGCTTACACTAACCCAAGGAACACGTTTTTTATGCCATTGTGCCAATTGATCTGCTAGGAACCAGCGTAAAGGCGATGGATGTCCACCATTTGGTGTAGCATACCATTGCAAGATAGCGAAGGTTTCCTGTGGGGTGGAGACACGAAAGAATCTAGCTTCTACCTTAGCTTCAGTATTTGACCCTGACTTTAGGGGTCGTTTGACGGTAAATTGGGCAGATCGAGATTGAGCTATATCCCATTTTCCCCAACGAGACCTTCCCCAGCCGTTAATATCAGTCCACTCTACCTCTGGTTGATCCATCGGGCCATTTTGCGGATGCAAAAGCAATATTGCTTGAGATTGCAATTTTTCGTTCTTGAGAATCTGCAATGACCATTTACCTGTGCCAATCTGTTGTTCAGCTTGTTCAACAGTTTGCCAATCAGGAAGATTTAACCCTGTTTTACGTATTTCCCGCAATTCCTGGAGGCTGGCCACAGGTGGCGGCTGTTTCCATTGCCAACGTCCTGTTATATATCCAGGAACGCCTCCTATTAGCAATAGCAGTAGTAACAACAAAAGCACTACAGCATGAGCCAATTGCTTTTCTTTGAAAAATTTAGATAAGGAAATCATTAGTAAAAATTGCTGTATTTACGCAAAATTCTACTTGAAAAAATGACACGTAAGTTCAGTAAATTTTACATTTCTTCCCCTGAGTATCAGATTAGAAACTCAGGGGAAATGTATTTAAAAATGGTGAGTAAAGGGGAAGTGTTTGCGAGTCTTTCCTCTTTGCTTTTTCACTATCTCTCCACTATTCTGCATACTTTTTAACTTTGGGTTTCTCCTTGTTGCTGAGGTTCTACATCTGTGGAAAAATAATCATTCATCCAATTCAGCAAAGGAATTAATAACAGCAGCATACAAGCAGAGTAGAGGTCGCCGCCCCAACTGTCATGCAGCCATTTAAAAGCTGCCTCGCGTCCTGTGCCATGAAAGAAGCTGAGTAAAGTGTTACGAATAATATTGGCAGTAATGCTAATAAAGATCGCACAAGATAAAAACCAAGTGGTAGTGCGGCGTGAGGATAATGCACCTGTCCAATAAAGCAGCATTAAGCTGACATAAAGAGTGGTAAATAACATTTTTAGCCCTGCACAATAGGGTGCAACTTCCACAATCTTGCCACCTACGTATATGTTTATCTCATCAACAATTACTTCCATCCCCACTTGATTGAGGATAAAGCCTGCTGTACCTGCAATGAAGCTTTGCAGAGGCAAGGTGTAGGGAACGAGGAGGTAAGGTATTGCTGTTGGAGTTGCTAAAAATATTAATAGCAGAGGAAATGCTTGTAATCGGAAGCCTGCTATGCCCTTAAACCACAAGCACAACCCTGCCAAGATAGCGGGAAAGGACACATTGACCCACTCTGGAATACCGCTAAGATAAAGTATTCCCCCTGTTACAAGCAAAACAGCACCCAAAGGATGGGCTGTATCTTGCAGACGTCGCCACTTTTTCCGATTCATCCAAATGAGGTAAGCGGCAAATGGTAGACCAATAATACCGTGACTAAAATATTCGTGTTCTATACTGATGCTTTTGTTAAGCCAACCATCTAACCAATGTAATAACACAGGAGCATAAAGCAGTACTAAAATACCAAAAATCCCTACGCTGAGTAATTGTACTGAGTTTCTGTGTTTAATCTGTTGCTGAAGTGCCATGATTTTAAATAATTTCCCATTGATAATTTACAAAGTGTTTCCATGAACCGATGTTAGTTATTTGTCTACTTAAATACTGTAAATTAAATGCACAATAACTGTTGTTGTTCACCACTGAGAGCTGAGGCGATCGCGGTAACAACTTGTTGAATTTGGCTATGGCTCAAACCAGGGTACATGGGTAACGATAATATTTGCTTTGCTAGCTGTTCTGCTTGGGGAAAGTCTCCCAGTTGATAGCCTAAGTTGGTGAATGCTGGTTGCAAATGGCAGGGAATTGGGTAGTGAATACCAGTTTGAATTCCCGATGCTGACAGTTTATCCTGGATTTGCTGGCGTTCTAGGGCACAAGTATCATCAATTTTGATCACATATAGGTGATACACGTGTCCTGTACCACTTTGATTTTGCATGGGGATAATTCCCGCAGAGGCTAATGGTGCTAGTTCCAGATCATACTGTTGAGCAATCTTTAAGCGATCGCGATTCCACTGGGGTAAATGTGGTAGTTTTTCTAGCAACACTGCTGCTTGCAGAGTATCTAAGCGACTATTCGTCCCTGATTCCACATGAAAGTATTTTTGAGATGCACCATAATTTCGCAAGCGCTCCATCTTTTGGGCTACATCCTCATCTTGTGTCACCAGCATTCCCCCATCCCCAAATGCTCCCAAATTTTTGCTGGGATAGAAACTAAAAGCTGCTGCTGTCCCCACAGAACCTGCGCGATATCCTTCTCTTTCGGCTAAATGTGCTTGTGCTGCATCTTCAAAAATTAGTAGTTTGTAAGTATCAGCCAAGTCTAATAGCTGCCTTGGGGATACCATTTGACCATAAAGATGTACGGGAATAATTGCCTTGGTTGATGGCGTAATCACTTTTGCTGCTGCTTCCAAGTCAATTAAAGCGGTTTGGGGATCGCAGTCCACGAGAATGGGTTTGGCTCCAGCCCGTAAAACTCCAATCAACGTAGCCACAAAGGTATTAGCTGGTAAAATTACCTCATCTCCAGCACCAATATTACACGCTTGCAAACCGAGGGCGATCGCATCGGTTCCTGATGCAACACCTACACCATATTCTGCGCCAGATGCTGCTGCAAAAGCTGTTTCAAACTTTGCCAGTGCTTTCCCTAAAATAAAATCTCCCTGGTCCAATACAGACTGGATTGCCTGTTGTAATTGATGTTGAATTGGCTGATGTTGTAAATTAAGGTCTACAAAAGGAATTTTAAGACTCATTTTATTTATATTTAGTTATCCTGAGAAACACATAGCAAATTTTTGCCTATCAATACAAGCCTCTACTGATGAATTAATAGTAAAGTCTGAATAAGATATTTATTTATTTGATAAATCTCATGGAATCAAGCAAGTAATTGTTTATAGAACCACAAGTATTTTTTGTATAAAAAATACTTTAATTAACAAGCTATATGTAAAAATACTGAAAAAATAGGAGCTATATCGGAATTTTCATAAATTAAGCACATCTTTTAATTTAAATTTGATACTCGTGGTGAAAAGCATTTAAAATTGCTGTCTATTTTGACAACATATGTTCGCAAGTAAAAAATAGTTCTCAACAGTTACCTGAACACTGACAGAACTTATCTTATGTAAGCGCCAGATTTACGGCTATATGATAGGAAATCTAAGTTAAAAATTAGGTCAGTTTTTTATTTGATTCTTAGCGTTATATTACCCTCATCGAATCTGAAACTAACGCTGTCTGGCAACAAAACCTTAAGTAAGCGTGATTACACACTTTGTTTATGAAAGAGTTGTAAAATTTATCCTCCCATCTTGTTTGTCAGCAGTCAATTTGGGGAATGCTTAAAAATAGAAAACCATAACCCGGAAACAGTGGTTATATAAATTACAAGATCGAGCAATTATCAAGGTAGCGGTGGCAATGGTAGAGCCTGAAAACAAATTATTTGGCTTCAAGGATGGTTGGGTTTCTCAGGAAGCAAGGGAGCAACAACGCCTGGAAGCATTGTCTGAATTAGGTTTGCGGCAACCAGAAACGATTCCAGTCTTTGAAGAAGCCACTCAAACTGCTGCTCACTTTTTAGAAGCGCCAATTTCCATTTTGGGATTTGTGGATCAAGAACGTCATTGGTTTAAGTCAGCAGTAGGCTTATCTAGGCTGGGACTAATGAATCATCTGGCACAAAATCGTCAATTGTCACGCCGGGAATCCTTTTGTACCCAAGTGGTAGAAAATTTACAAATTGTCGCTATAAATGATACTCGTAAACTGACAGACTCAGTACTTATTACTAGTAAATTAGTGCAGGATTATGGCATTCGTGCTTACTTGGGAGCACCACTGATTGATGCTGCGGGAAATTGTTTAGGTGCATTGTCAGTGATGGATTTAGTGCCGCGTAACTTCACAACTCGCGACATTGAGTTTTTACAGATAATAGCTCGTTGGAGTATGAGTGAATTTGAGCGCAACCGATTGCTACTACAAGCAAAGCCACAAAAAGCTACTTTCAATGGCACTCCTCTCTTATCTGTCAATGACGAACCCACAAGTGGCATCAGAGTCACTCCACCTAATTTAGGAAAAGAATCGGTTTCTACTAAGGAACTGAAACTAGAACTTTTAGGACATCTCACTCAGGAGTTGCGTACACCGTTAACATCTGTGTTAGGCATGGCTAGCGTCTTAGGACGCGAAATTTATGGGCCTTTGACAACGAAGCAGAGAGAGTATCTGGAGATTATTCAACATAGTGGTCGGTACTTACTTTCTTTGGTTAATGAAATTACCGAACTGGGAGCTATGGATGAAAACACATCTGTGTTAAATCTAGCTCCTGTAGATATTGAAATGCTATGTCAACAAGCTATTAATACCCTAGAAGAAGCAGCTAACCGCCGTGAGCAAGATATTCGCCTATCGATAGAACCAGGGCACAGTCGCATTTGGCTTTTGGATAAAGACAAAGTGCGGCAAATTCTATATCACTTGGTGTTCAGCGTAATTCAACTGTCTGCTACAGGCAGTATTGTGCGGATTCATGTTTCTTACAAGGAAAATACGCTGAATATTACTATTTGGGTTTCTCATCCTTGGCTAGGAGATGGCATAACTGAGGTTGATCCTTATTTCCGCCTTAACTCCTTATCATTGCTTGAACTTACAGGCGAAGGAGCAACCTATGGCACTTATGAGGAACCAGGGATGCCAGTATTACTAGACAAATCGCCAAATTTGACTGATTCTCCCTCAGATATGTTTACTATGAGTCCTGGTAAAGATTTAGCGGAGGGACATGGTAATTTGTCACGCGAAAGCTTGGGTTTGTTGCTTAGCTGTCAGCTAGCAGAATTGCATAGTGGACAGATTGCAATTCAAGGTTCATCAGAATCAGGACGCCGCTATGTACTTTCTTTGCCACTACAACTAGCTAATTCTTCAGAGGCAATTAGCGATTGATTTGGCTCATACTACCTCGCAGCGTCTCGAAAATAAACATTTATTAACTATCGCTGTGGGCGCTTTATCTGTCTTGATGCTTGTGCAAAATGGCTGTCTTCAATTAGCATCTAGTAGAAATACTTTTTAACAAGAAAGTAATTACCAATTTACAATCTGCGTTATTACATTATTTATGTGACCCGCATTATGATTAAATTCAGGTTCCGCGCGGGCGTGCTAGTTGATCACAGCGTGTTTTATGAATTTAGTCTGGCTGATAAATTTAGTTTGGCAACGATTTAATTTATCTTATTTACCGATCAAAGAATATCTTGCTACCAGCTATCTACACCGTTATTCGGTTGGTCTATTACACTCTTGGCGGCAAAGTAGCGTTCTCATAAAGTGGGGAGACGCAATAGCGGTTGCTTTACTTAGCTTGGTGTATGCTCTTGCCCCTTTTGTATCTAGCTCCTTAGTAGGAGTGTTGTTAGTAGCTTGTGTAGGATTTTGGCTGCTGTTGACTTTATCTGATGAATCAGCACCAGCAAATACGCCGTTGTTTACCCCAATTCACCTACTGGTGTTGCTTTACTGGGGAATTGCTGTAATCGCAACAGCATTATCACCAGTCAAACAGGCAGCATTGAGAGACTTGATAGTATTGACACTTTATCTATTGTTGTTTGCCCTTTGTGCTAGGGTGCTGCGATCGCCTCGCTGGCGCTCTTGGATAATTACCCTGTACCTGCATGTATCGCTAATTATTAGTATATACGGCTTGCGGCAATGGTTTTTTGGTGCCACAGCACTGGCGACTTGGGTAGACCCACAATCTCCTCTGGCTAAGACAACCAGAGTTTATAGTTATTTGGGGAATCCCAACTTATTGGCTGGATATCTGGTGCCGGCGGTAGCTCTAAGCTTGGTGGCAATTTTTGCCTGGCAAAGCTGGATCAAAAAAGCTCTAGCGTTAACGATGTTTATTGTGAATACGGCTTGTTTGGTTCTGACTTTTAGTCGTGGTGGTTGGATTGGTCTGGTGGTGGCAGTTTTCACTGCGATCGCTTTGCTAATTTATTGGTGGAGTGTGCGTATGCCTCCTTTTTGGCGCACTTGGTCGCTGCCAATGATGTTGGCAGGTATGATTGGTTTCTTGTTACTAGCAGTAATATTTGTAGAGCCAGTACGTCTGCGGATTTTTAGTATTTTTGCTGATCGCCAAGATAGCAGTAATAATTTTCGGCGAAACGTTTGGGATGCTGTCTTCGAGATGATTCGCGATCGCCCGATTATTGGAATTGGCCCTGGTCACAATGCTTTTAATAAAATCTACCCACTCTATCAACGTCCTCGTTATACTGCTTTGAGTGCTTATTCGATTTTTTTGGAGGTGGCTGTAGAAACTGGTTTAGTTGGTTTAGCCTGTTTTCTCTGGCTGATGATTGTGACATTCAATCATGCATGGGCGCAAATGCAACGATTGCGCCAGTCCAGAAGTGCGGAAGGATTTTGGTTAATTGGAGCGATCGCTACTGTGTCGGGGATGCTGGCTCACGGTACTGTGGATACAATCTGGTTTCGCCCTGAAGTCAATAGCCTTTGGTGGCTCATGATGGCGTTGATTGCTAGCTACTGGAAACCCTTAAATCAAGGTCAGACTCAACAAGTCAATTCACCTCATCCAGAACCTGCGGCAAATTAACATTAATCTGGTAGTGATTCATTAAGAAAAGTACCAAGCCAAAAAATTCAAAATTCAGGAGCTATAAATCTATAATAAATTCCGGCTCCTGAATAGAGAATCAAAATTGCAAAACTAGCTGATTGGTCAGTGGGGTTGCTTTGAGTGCTAACTCTTGCATTTAGTCCCTGTAGGTAGTGGCTCCTGGCGCACTAGGGTCGCGATAACGAGTTGGTTCATCGCTACGCTTTCTGCCTGCCAAACCAGCTAGACCAAATAAACCAATTAATCCTAACCAACCCCAATCAAAGTCTTGGCGATCGTAAACTGTTGTCCTTGGAGTAGTTTCAACTCTGGGGTCAGTCACCTGAGCATTTACAGGTAGAGTTAAAGGCAACATTGCCATACTCAAAGTCAAAAAACCAGCACCAACTACCTTAGTCAAGTTACGTGTCATAGTAAAAATTCCTCATCCCTGCCAACGTTACTCACCACTGTATCGAGTCTCACAACCAGCCAAATCAATCTCCAGCTATAAACTAGGCTTTGTCTCAACTCACACTGAAGATATACAATTTGCTTTCTAATTGCATCAGGTTTTCACTCTAGTGTGGTATTGAGGCCATACTCATGCTTAATAATTTTTCATTGCCCGTTGCATATCACGTTGATCTTGGCGTCGTTTTAGGGATTCTCTTTTATCATGGAGCTTCTTACCTTTGCCAAGGGCTATACTCACTTTCACCCAGCCTCTTTTGAGGTACATCTTCAAAGGTACTAATGTTAAACCCTCCTGTTCTACCTTGCCAATTAACTTACGGATTTCTTGGCGATGCAGCAACAGCTTACGCGTGCGACGCGGTTCATGATTAAAATATTGCCCACTAGCATTGTAAGGAGAAATATGCACGTTAATTAGCCATGCTTCGCCATTACGAATTAAAGCATAGCCGTCTTGGAGATTGACTTTACCGGCGCGGATAGACTTGACCTCTGTTCCTGTTAATTCAACTCCGGCTTCATAAGTTTCCAGGATTTCATACAAATAACGGGCTTGACGGTTGTCACTAATAACTTTGTAACTTTCGCTCTTTTCGCTCATTGAAAATTTTTCGTGCTTTAAATGTGCTGCAAAATTTTTTTGGACTAGCTTGTGAATTTCTCCGGAGATGTTATACCTCTATAAATGTGATATCAGCGTTATTCTATTAATTTAGCTTTTCTAAGTTCTCTATTAAAAGTTTTCCAGATCCAAATTTACTGGATAATGAGTTTAAATTAAATATTAATTTACATGAGATTATTTAGTACCTATGCACTATTATATTGGCTTATTGTTAAGAAATACAAAACTATTTGTGTCTTTTCAGCAATAACAATCTAATTGCGTTACACTTCTTTAACTATTCCTAAGGATTTAAGACTTTCTTCATAAATCAACCTTTAGGCAGTCATTAGCTAGTAATCCTGTCATAGTATGAAACAGAAGAACACTATTTTTACTTGTGTTCACTGATGTAGCTCGTAGAAGCAAATTTCTGAGTAAAAAAATGCTAGGGGTGTATTATCCATGCCCTTGACGATTCTTGTTGTAGATGATGACCTGGGCACTCGTCTATCTATTAGTGATTATCTTGAACTGTCTGGCTACTCAGTGGTCACGGCTAATGACGGTCAAGAAGCTTTGGCAATGGTAGATAATTACCATCCTGATTTGATAGTCACTGATATTGTCATGCCACGGATGAACGGTTATGAACTGGTCCGCCGGGTACGTCAACAACCAGCATTCCGGTTATTACCTGTCATTTTATTAACAGCACGTACTAAGACCCAGGAGAGAATTTTGGGATACCAATCAGGGTGCGATTTATACTTACCTAAGCCTTTTGAACTAGAAGAGTTAGCAGCAGCGATTCGCAATCTTCTGGAGCGATCGCAAATTATTCAATCTGAGTATCGCTTCTCTCACAAAGAGAATTTAGGCAGTTTCCTCCCCACAAAAGAGGTAGACACCCACAACTCTCTGTCTACTCATATTCAGCAATCCCATTTGTTCTCTTCCTTGACTCCCAGAGAACAGGAAGTCTTAGAATTGTTGACTCACGGACTTTCTAATGCGGATATGGGTAATCAACTACACCTGAGTCCGAGAACAGTAGAAAAATACGTTAGTAGTTTATTAAGAAAAACTGCCACCAGCAACCGAGCGGAGCTGGTGCGTTTTGCTATTAAGCATGGCTTAGTAGAATAGCATTTATGCTTTTAGTTGCTGGTTAGTAATGTATTCGAGCAAACCTTCACAAGCATCAACAAGTAAATCAATTACCTGATTAAAGCCTTCTACTCCACCGTAGTAAGGATCTGGAACTTCCTTCAAGGTATGCTGAGAGCAAAATTTACACATTAAGTAAACTTTGTCGTGATATTGCCCAATGGGATCAAGAGCGAGGATATTCTGATAATTCTCTTGATCCATTGCCAAAATCATATCAAAGTCCTGAAAGTCTAATTTTTGAAATTGGCGAGCCTGACCACGCAGTTTAATTCCCAACTTTGCAGTAGCAGCAGTACTCATGCGTCGGTCAGGTGGGCTACCAATGTGATAGCTAGATGTACCAGCAGAGTCACAGAGGATGCAATCACTCAAACCCGCCCGGTCGATTAGATGATTCATAATGTTTTCTGCCGATGGTGAACGACAGATGTTACCTAGACAGACAAACAGCAACTTATAAGGCATAAATATTTCACTTAGTACCCATCAAAGGTCAAAAGTCTCCAGTCATCAGTCTAATGGTTGATGACTAATGACTAATGACTAATGATTTATCCTGAGCGCAGTCGAAAGACCAATGACTAAAATCCAGGTAGTTCCAGACCACTTGTCAAATCTTCCATTCGTTCCCGCATTGTGGCTGTGGACTTGTTGTAGGCATCTTTCATTGCCACTGTCACGAGATCAGAAAGTAATTCTGCTCCTTGTGCTAGGGCATCTGGAGAAATTTCCACTCGTTTGGGTTCTTGGTTACCACTAACAATCACCTTAACCAGACCACCGCCAGACTCCCCTTGAATCTCCATTTGCTCCAATTCTTCTTGGAGTCGTTTTGCACCTTCTTGAACTTGCTGCGCTTTTTTGAAAGCGTCGGCTAGTTCTTTCATTTTGCCTAAACCAAAACCAAATCCCTGTCCTTTTCCTGTCATAACTGATTGTCCGCGTGTGCGTTGAATAACAAAATCAAATTCAATTATAGATGCGGTCGGCAATTTGCCTCTTTTATTACCAATAATTAATGCTGGCATGGGGCATGGGGCATTAGACATTGGTTATTTCCCTTGTCCCCCATCTCCCCACTTCATCAACAAGCTGCTTGAAATTCGCCGATCATTTTGACTTCTGGTTCTAAGCAAATTGACCAACGTTCTTGTACTTGTTGCTGGATATAACGAATGAGACAGAAAATATCGCTAGCCTTTGCTCCACCACGATTGACGATAAAATTAGCATGTAATAATGCTACTTGCGCTCCACCAATTTGGTAGCCTTTTAGACCTGTTTGTTCGATTAACCATCCAGCAGCATAAGGTTTGGGATTACGGAATACACTGCCACAGCTAGGAAAATTGTAGGGTTGGGTGGTTAGCCGATGTTTTTTGTGTTGCTTGGTAACTGCTAACACTAATGCCGGATCGATACCTGGTTGGAGTTGGAAGGTGGCTTGGGTGACTATGCGCTCGCTACCTTGCAGTGATGAAGTTCGGTAGCTGTACCCTATTTCGGCGGGGGTTAGGGTTTCTAATGTACCATCAGGTGACAGTACTTGGGCATTGACTAACATATCTGCGATACAGCTATTATGTGCCCCGGCATTCATGACAACGGCACCCCCAACAGTCCCCGGGATACCCACAGCCCACTCTAATCCTTGCCAACCCAATTTTGCTGCTTCCCATGCCAAACTGGGAATTGATTCACCTGCGGCGACGGTTAATTGACCTGTTTGGGGGTCAAAATAGCTATGGCGCAGATGACGAGTGGAGATTACTAGGCCGGGAATACCGCGATCGCTCACTAATAAGTTAGAACCTGCTCCCAGTGTTGTTACTGTTAACTCATGTTCTTTTGCATATTCAACACTAGCTTGCAGCGCTTCTAAGTTCCGAGGGGCAACGTACCATTCAGCATCTCCACCAACTCTATAAGAAGTAAACGCGGATAAGGAAGCATGTGAATGGATCACACAATCAGTGTCTTTTAAGTAAATTATTTTACTATCACTTGATTTTTCTGTTTTCTGCTTCTGTGTAGTTGAAGCAGAAATCGTGCAGACATTTCCAGCTGCCTGGGAGATTTTCATCTTTACGTCAATTTGTGAAATTTTTACATTTATCTGCCGTAAAAATACAGCAATAGTGTGAATCGATAAATTCGTTGCTAGAAGAAAACTTTACTTAAGTTTCCTCACCTAAGATGTGGCTGTAGCTGGTTCGCAAAGCGTAGTAATTACGTCAGGAATCACCTGATTCAAATTCCCAGCACCAAGAAAGAGTGCCAAATCTCCGGGGTGCAGCGTTTGCAGCAAGAACTCACTTATTAAGGGCAGAGTTGGTTGATAAACTACCTGTGGGTGATGTTTAGCGATTTTTACTGCTAGTTGTTCACCGCTAATTTGCCCTAAATTGGGTTCGCCTGCACTGTAAATATCTGTCAGCACAACTAAATCAGCGTAAGTAAATGACTCGGCAAATTCTGCTAAAAATGTCAGTGTGCGGCTATAGCGATGGGGTTGAAAAATGGCAACTACTCTTTGCCCTGGTCTTGCCTGGAGGCGAGCAGCAGCAAGAGTAGCACGAATTTCGCTGGGGTGATGAGCATAGTCATCAATGAAGGTAATACCATTGACTTCTCCTCGGAATTCAAAGCGGCGTCTTGCTCCTTCAAAGGTAGCAATGCCTTTGGCAATTGCTCCGAATTCTAAACCTAAGGCTCTACCAACAGCTACCGCAGCTAGAGCATTACTCAGATTATGCCGACTAAGTAGCCGCAATTTCAATACGCCTAAGGCTTTACCTTTTTCCCAAACTAGGGCTGTGGTACCATCAGCGCGATAATCAATATTGGTAACGCTATAGTCAGCATCAGTGTCTGGATTTAGACTGTAAGTGATTGTTGGTTTGAGGCGATCGCCGGAGGGGTTGCGTAGCAACTCGCGTACTGTTTCACAATCAATGCTACCTATAAGAGTTTTACAACCTGCCGCAAACTTTTGGAAGATGTCAACTACTTCTTCTAATGTGTCGTAGTGGTCAGGATGATCTAGTTCAATATTAGTAATAATGCCAATCTCAGGGGCGTGTTTCACCAGAGAACCATCCGATTCATCCGCTTCAGCTACCAAATACTGACTCTGCCCTAATCGAGCATTTCCTTCCCAAGCATTAACTTCACCACCTACAAGAATTGTTGGGTCTAAACCAGCTTGTAACAGCATATAGCCAATCATGCTACTGGTTGTAGTTTTACCGTGGGTTCCTGCAACTGCAATGCTATAGTAATCTGCGATTAAAGCAGCTAGTACATCTGAACGATGTAAAATTGGGCAACCTAATTCCAATGCTGCTTTGTATTCCAAATTATTGGCATTAATTGCTGTTGAACAAATAACTTGAGGCAGTGTTGACTTGGTAGCATTAGGTGATAGTTCTTGTGGGTTTAATAATACTCTATTAGCTGATTCACTAGGAAGAAAGAATTCGAGATTACTTGCCTCTTGTCTACCAAAAATATGTGTTCCGATAGATTCCAACTTGCACGTAATATGATTTGGACGAAGATCGGAACCTGATACTGGCAATTGACGCTTTGCCAAAACGTATGCCAAGGCAGACATACCAATACCACCAATTCCAATGAAATGAAATGGTCTGCCGCCAAAATCTACAGAATTATTCATTGATTGCTCCTCTTACACCACACCATAATCACAAATGACACGCGTATCATAACAGGAATTTGATTTTTACCGTAACTGCGCTTGCATCTTGTTTATACCTGATGTTTGGATTATTTTCCTCTGTTGTTTTGCTGATTGAGAATGATTTTACCTTTGTTGGAGGTTTTTGCTATTTCTGAACTGTTCTTAAGATTATTCTCAAAATTTCTGCTGCATCGGGACAGAAATTCTTGTAGTTTCAAATACATCTTTCTAAATTCCTTACTGGTGTTGGCTACAGTAATACATTGACAGTGAAACTGCTTTTAAATTGCATCAAGCTCAGGCGCAAATTGAGTACAATAGTACATTGGTATTAAAAGTATTTTCAATTGAATGAAAGTTTAGGCATGACTGAATGCAGCAAATAGCAATCTTTGGTGGCACATTTGATCCCATTCATTGGGGACACTTGCTCATAGCTCAGACAGCTTTGTATCAAGTACCCCTAGAAAAGGTAATTTGGGTGCCATCACTAAATCCTCCCCATAAAAAAGCGGCTTTGTTTGAGCATCGCTTGGAAATGCTGCAATTAGCTACAAGAGAAAACCCAGCATTTACTGTCTCCCTAGTAGAGACAAATCGCTCTGGGACTTCCTATGCCATCAACACCTTGATCGACTTATCTACTTTTTACTCAAATACTCACTGGTACTGGATTGTGGGCTTGGATACATTCCAAACCTTACCTCGTTGGTACCGTGGACACGAACTAGCACAAATGTGTGATTGGTTAATCGCACCCCGACAGCTAGGTGGTGAGACTATAGCTCAAAGTGAGTTAATCTGCAAGCAAGTGGAACAAATACTGAGAAACCAGTCATCTACCATTCGCTGGCAATTCTTGGATATACCCTTAGTAGGAGTTTCGTCAAGTCTAATTCGTAAACTTTGCCGCGAACATAAGTCAATTCGCTATTTAGTCCCGGAACCGACTAGATCGTACATCACTGTCCACAACCTCTACTCAGATAAATCTGAATAAAATATGTTTTTTTTTTATGGATATAACACTTTATGGTTATTAATACCCCCCCCCTTTGCGATATGATTGGGGTCAAAGATATCAATTTATAGGCATAAATACAGAGGGCAAGACACTGTGATTAGAGTCGCAATCAACGGTTTCGGGCGAATTGGACGTAACTTTGCACGCTGCTGGGTGGGTAGAGAAAATAGCAACATTGACCTTGTTGCTGTCAATGACACATCAGACCCTACAACCAATGCTCACCTCCTCAAGTATGACTCAATGCTAGGGAAGTTAAAGGATGCTGACATTACAGCCGATGATAACTCGATCATCGTTAACGGCAAGACCATTAAATGCGTATCTGATCGCAACCCAGAAAACTTGCCCTGGAAAGAGTGGGAAATTGACCTGATTATCGAATCAACAGGCGTGTTTACCAGCAGAGAAGGGGCACAAAAGCATTTGAATGCTGGAGCCAAGAAGGTGCTGATCACCGCTCCTGGTAAAAATGAAGATGGTACTTTTGTCATGGGCGTAAATCATTACGACTATGACCACAACAAGCACCATGTTATTAGTAACGCTAGCTGTACTACCAACTGCTTGGCTCCTATAGCCAAAGTGTTGAACGATAAATTCGGGATCATCAAAGGCACGATGACCACCACCCACAGTTACACTGGTGACCAGCGTTTGCTAGATGCTTCTCACCGGGATTTGCGTCGGGCAAGAGCAGCAGCCATCAACATTGTTCCCACCTCCACTGGTGCGGCAAAAGCTGTGGCTCTGGTAATCCCAGACCTCAAAGGCAAGCTGAATGGTGTTGCTTTACGTGTACCTACCCCGAACGTTTCAATGGTAGATTTCGTAGTTCAAGTTGAGAAGCGTACTATTACTGAAGAAGTTAATCAAGCCCTCAAAGATGCTTCTCAAGGTACACTCAAAGGCATTTTGGACTACAGCGAATTACAACTTGTATCATCCGATTATCAAGGTACTGACGCTTCTTCTATTGTTGATGCCAGCTTGACTTTGGTTATGGGTAATGACCTAGTGAAAGTCATGGCATGGTATGACAACGAGTGGGGTTATAGCCAGCGAGTTCTAGATTTAGCAGAACTAGTAGCCGAGAAGTGGGCTTAATTATTAGTCATTAGTCAAGAACGATAAAGTAATCTGTTGACTTTTCAAAGCCAGTCGCCTTCAGCTAGGAAGCTTAACTTATAGCTCTGGTTTTTCTTAGCTATTGGCCAAAATGTTGGAATCCCTGACTAAGATTTAAAACTTGGTCGGGGAATTTTGTATTTCTATCTTTTAATAGTACTTGTGAACTATCTGTGATGGTACCAATAATAGCTGCGCCTTGACCTAATTGTTGAACTAGAGTAATGGCTGGTGATTCTGGTAAACAAAGCACTAATTCAAAGTCTTCGCCACCGTAGAGGGCATATTTTAATGCTGTTTCTGGTGTCAGCCAGTGATGAAAACTTTCTGGTAAAGGAATTTGGTTAAATTCTAAGATAGCACCAACACCACTGGCACGGCAGATTTGGCAAATAGCATCTGCTAAACCATCGCTGCTATCCATACCGGCGATGGGGAAGTGGGGAGATGGGGGGTATTCTAGAATTTGCCAGAGGATAGGTAGGACATCTAATCTTGGTTTTGGGCGCTGGTGGGCTTTGATTAAAGTGGTTTGTTCTGCATCAGTGAGGTTTTGCTTGAATTCGGGATGCAAGAGCAGTTGTAACCCAGCATGGGAGGCTCCATGCACACCTGTGATGACGATCGCATCTCCTACTTGAGCCGTAGAGCGGCGGATAATCTGATGAGGATGCGCTTGACCAAAAGCGGTGATTGCTAAAGTCGTCACAGGCGATCGCACGACATCACCACCAAGTATTGGGGTATGGTATTTTTGCAGGCATTCTGTCATTCCCTGGTATAAGCATTCCACCCAACTGACGCTAACTTCTCCAGGAAGTCCCAACCCGACGGTAATTCCCAAAGGCGAAGCCCCCATTGCTGCCAAATCGGATAAATTAGCAGCCGCAGCTCGCCAACCAGCATCTTCTGGAGATGTAGTGACATGACTAAAATGCACTCCATCCACCAACACATCTGTTGTCACCACCAAAGATTGCCCTGGTGAAGTTGAAAGTACTGCTGCATCATCCCCAATCATCTCTGGGGGACAAAAGCGCTGCAATCTTTCTAAAAGACCTTGTTCGCCAATATCTTGAACTTTAGTCATTGGGCATTGGGCATTGGGCATTGGGCATTGGTTATTTCCCTCACTCCCTCATCTCCCCACTCCCCCAAGTTAGGATAAAGGTATCGTCTAGGAGTCAGTTGGGATGGTCACTACACCAGTAACCAGCATCAAGTTTGAGGAGTATTTAACTTATGATGATGGTAACGGTTCTCATGATGAATTGGTGGATGGCAGGTTAGAGTTAATGAATCCACCAACTATTCAACATTTTCTGATTGTTGATTTCTTAGACACTGCGCTGAAAGCAGAAATCAAACGTTGTAGCTTACCTTGGCTGTGTCTTCGGGAAAGTGGTGTAAGAACGGGTAGAAATAAATCTCGGTTGACTGACTTGTGTGTAGTGACGCTGGAGCAGGCGCGAGAATTGATGAATGTTTCCGCAGTATTTCTGTCACCTCCCTTATTAATTGTAGAGGTGGTCAATCCAGAGTCGGTAAAACGGGACTATCGCTATAAGCGGTCTGAATATGCAGCTTTGGAAGTTCCTGAATATTGGATTGTAGACCCTCAAGCAGCAAAGATTTCTGTTTTGTTGCTGGAGGAGGGACTGTACGAAGAAATGGTTTTTACTGCCAGCCAGTTAATTATATCGCGAACTTTTCCAGAACTAGCGATCGCTGTTACACAGGTTTTAGACGCAGGTAATCTTGGCTAATTTAATCTTAGCTCGTAGTAGGTGCTTTAGCGCCTTATTCAGCACTAAAGTGCTTACTACGAACTAAATTTTACACTGCTGGCGGTGCAACTAAATTTTCTATTCCCTGAACTACAGTTGCCGATTCGATTTTGTCACCTTCCTTCAACTTATCCAAAATTTCTTTGCCCTCGGTGAGATAGCCAAAAACGGCATAACGACCATCCAATAGGTTGCGTCCTGCGGGGGTGAGTTCTGGCTCAAAGAGAAAAAAGAAAAATTGTGAGGAACCCCCATTTACTTCTGTTTCGGGACGAGCCATTGCCAATGCACCGAAGGAAGAAAAAGGCAGAACTGGCATATCAAGATAGCGGCCAGCTTGTTCGAGGGTAATACCATAAGTAGGCTCTGTGTCGCCTTCAACTAAAACTTCTAAAGGAATGGCACGGTATTTGCCAGTTTTTGGATCAATAAAACCTACTTCCTTTCCTGGTGGATCTCCAGTTTGCAGTACATAAGATTCTTCTGAACGGGTGAATTCTAAGCCGTTATAAAAACCTCTTTGGACTAAATCTACAAAATTACCAGCTGTGACAGGGGCACTATAACCATCTACCACAACGGTTAGGTCGCCTTTATTAGTTTTAATTTCCACAGTGGCACGACCTTTGAGTTGTGGCAGGTTACTGTATTCAGCAGGCACTTCAAAGGGAAATTCTGTCACCATCGACTCTTCCAACTGGGTGACGAGATTCAGGAGTTTATTTCTACCTTCAAGAATTTGTTCTTTGTCTTTGGCTTTTACCGATTCTTGCAATGAATCGACGCCGGATTTTAACTCAGCAATCCAAGCTTCGGCTTGAGGTTGGCGTTCTGCGGGAACGCTTGCTAGGATTTGGGAAGGTTTATCGAGTAGGCGGGATGCTTTACTGAGGTCTTTGGAGATAGCACCCCACCGCCGATTCGCCCGCAGTTGGGTGGAAATGTCTTCTAAACTGGCTTGCAGTTGCCGTACTGGTTGATTCTCTATCGGGAGTGCATAACGTAACAAGGCTTTGCCATCGGTAATTGCATTTCCAGATGGTAGAGCAGCGTTACTGGAGGGAGTCCAGCTAGCTGTATTTATGCCTAAAAATATTGTTACCAACAGTATTGCCATGAGGCTGTTCTTCAGCCAGGATTTTAATATGTTCAACATGGTGGGATGGCTCAAATGCAGCATCAAATTGTTCACTAGGCGTAACCCATCAATCATCTTCCCACAGTACGAGTGCTGTAAAGCCCTGCGGGCACAGCTGCACTTATAGCCCGTGCTTTCTTATTTCCTGAGTAATCTAAAAATTAAGGATTTGGGATGAGAAAACCCCAAATTCCCAACCAGTCCCCAGTCTCCAGTCCTCAGTCCCCAATCACTTGACTAATTCCTTGATGATTAATGACTAATTACGACCCTTGAAGGGTACAATAAATGCCGATTGTCTTCCAAAATTTGAAAGCTTCATGATTTCTAGTAACGACTTTCGACCCGGTGTCTCAATTGTATTAGATGGGTCTGTATGGCGAGTGGTGGAATTCCTCCACGTTAAGCCAGGTAAAGGCTCTGCTTTTGTGCGGACAAAACTGAAAAGTGTCCAAACAGGGAGCGTTGTCGAAAAAACGTTCCGAGCCGGAGAAACTGTGCCACAAGCTACTCTGGAAAAAAGCACGATGCAGCATACCTATAAAGAAGGCGATGAGTTTGTCTTTATGGATATGGAAACCTACGAAGAAAACAGATTAAGCGCAGCCCAAATTGGCGATCGCGTTAAATATCTCAAAGAAGGCATGGAAGCCAACGTGATTCGTTGGGGTGAGCAAGTGCTAGAAGTGGAACTGCCCAACTCTGTAGTTTTGGAAATTGTAGAAACAGATCCAGGTATCAAAGGTGATACAGCTACAGGTGGGACTAAACCAGCTATTCTGGAAACCGGAGCAACTGTGATGGTTCCATTATTTGTTGCTCAAGGGGAACGTATTCGTATTGATACCCGTGAAGACAAATACTTAGGTAGGGAATAAGTTTGATCTCAATCTCAGAGCAAATTCCGATTCAGTCCCTGTATTAGGGATTAAATCCCTGCCACACTTAAAAATTATTAATTTACGGTTAGGTCGAGGTAATAAAAACTGTGTCATTGGACTTTAATGAAATTCGCCAACTGCTGGCAACTATTGCACAAACAGATATTGCAGAAGTAACGCTCAAAAGTGATGACTTTGAACTAACGGTACGTAAATCTGTTAGTTTCAGCAATCATATGGTGTCAGTTAGTCAAGCAGCTTTAAGCGGTGTGGTTGGTTCGGGATTGACATCGGTTTCCCCAATGGGAACCCAAGCAGCACCAAATCAGGCAATGGAGGTGGGAACAAGTCGCACCTCGGATAATGCCCTAACTAGTTCTAGTGTGCAGTTATCAGCCAATCCGCCATCAACGATTGATAAAAGACTTGTGGAAGTGCCTTCCCCGATGGTAGGAACGTTTTATCGCGCTCCTGCACCAGGTGAAGCACCATTTGTGGAAGTGGGCGATCGCGTCCGCAGTGGTCAAACAGTCTGTATCATTGAAGCTATGAAGCTGATGAATGAAATTGAAGCTGAGGTATCTGGACAAGTAATGGAAATTCTCCTCCAAAATGGCGAACCGGTAGAATATGGTCAGCCTTTGATGCGAATTAACCCTGATTAAGTATTAATCTATATATCAAATGAGTCATTGTGATCAAAATGAGTCATTGGTCAAACTGTCTGTTCTTGCGGGTCAATCCTGATGAAACAAGCGTTGCCTGTACCACCGGAAGTGGTGTAACAAGTGGCCGAATACTTTAGCCTGTTAAGTGAACCAATGCGTCTACGGCTACTGCACTTATTACGGGATGTTCGCGCAGCGTCTCGTAGAGAAGAAAAATGTGTGCAAGAATTGGTAGAGGCAACACAGACTTCGCAAGCAAATGTGTCTAAACACCTGAAGGTAATGTGGCAAGCAGGAATTCTTAGCCGCCGCAGTGAAGGGACTTGCGCTTACTACCGGGTAGAAGATCAAATGATTTTTGAATTATGTAATCGGGTATGCGATCGCCTGGCCACAAGGCTAGAAAAACAAGCCCGCAGTTTTCGCGTGCTGAGTAACAAAAACTAAGTCAGTTACCAGTTATCAGTTTGTCTACTGATAACTGATAACTGTATCAAAGCGGATAGTTTTGCTCAAAGCTTTTACGAGTCAATGGCTGTTGCAACTCTACGCCTTCACCACCTAAAACGTCCAATTGTTGCCCATTGACATCAATGTAAACTTTGGCATTGGGATCTAAAGTTGTCGCGGTATAAACAACTTGTCCGATACGGGCAACCATTGAGGTACTACCACCACCCTGAGTAAAATCTTCAGATAAATCAACGTGAACTTCATCATTTTCTACTTTCAGCCCCAGCAACTTGGTTCCTTGGGGAATGGTTGTAGAATCTGTCCCTTCTGTTGGCCCTGCTAATAAAGCTTGGAAAGCCTTTTCCAAAACTTGGTTGGGCTGTGTAGCAGCGATTTGAACTGGCTGAGGAACCAAATCAATATTTTGTGCCCTTGGTTTGAGCCAATAAATATTAGCAGTTTGCTCTTGACCTGGCTGGGTCGTTGATGGCTGGCTGGGGGGTTTGATGGTTTGAGAGGGGCTGGTTGGTGTAGGAGACTGGTTAGTGTTGGCAGTCAGCCAAGCTACGCCACCACCCACCGCGACAACTGCTGCGGAAACGGCTGCAATTACACCTGAAGAAATACGGTTAGATCCTTGTTGGTCTTTCATATTTAAAACCTTACTTGACTGAGGACTGAAATAGTGTGGTTCAGAGGAGCAGCCTGGTTAAAGACGATATTGATGCGTGGGGAGTTTCTTAAAATCCAGAGATGCCTTGATTTGTGAAAATTTTTCTCACTTGATATTTTGTTTAATTCAATACCAATCTTGGATTCTTTAGATAGGACTCTTCTTGATTAAGCTATTTTAGCAATTTGTCATCTTGCATCCATAGTAACTTTATCTCATCTTTAATTTTAAGTTGACAGTTATATTCCGTCATCTGAATCTTAATGTAAATATAATCGTTTCTGGAAATATTGATACTAGAAGGCTTTCGGTAAGTTTTACACATCCTCCTTAGTTGGTGAAATTAAATATCCATAGGTATGAAGTATCTAAACTTCTGTATACTTTTGCTTGCTCTTTAAATCTACTCTTTTCAGATAGAAATCAAATTCTCATTGAGAAGTTCCTGAGATAGCCAAAATCTGAAATATATTTTACAAAAATTTATAGTAAAAAATGCCAATTTTCTAAGTTTAATTTATCGATTCTACATATTCCCAGGATTTCCAATTTAGTATTATATGTCTTGAGGTTGAACTAATTACTAATCTAGAAATTATATTATATTAATAATTAATTGCTCATTTGTGGTTGCTATGGTGATCAGTGCTTCAACCCATAAGATTACCTGGTAATTCCTACCTGAAAACTGCATTTTAAGGGAAAAATTCTTGCTTTACAGTTAACCCCAATTAAACTATCAGGGTTAACATTCACAATGCTCTACATCTGTTCAACCCTCGTAAATTGGCAAAGGTATTGGAGTAAATTACAATTTTTCCTGACTACCTACCAACATATCTACTAAACAGTTGAATAGCGTCGGCAATATTGACATCTCCATCCCCGTTGGCATCTAAGAAAGAATTCAATACAGAATTTCCACCAGATCGGGGATTTTGGGCATTAGCACCAGATTGCAATAAATTCAATACTAGAGGCACAATCACAGGTAATAATTGCATAACTGTACCAGCATCTAGTCCTGTATATTGGGAAGCTACCTGTGCTACCTGCTGTTGGATTTGAGGGGGAAACAAGGAACTGACGGCTTGAGGGTTAGAAGAAGTCCCAGCATATTGATTAACCAATGCTTGGGTTGCTTCATTACCCTCTGTGGCTTGCTTCTGTTGTAAAGCAGAACGTACATAGTTACCTACTACACCGACAACAGATTGCATGGTTGCAGGATTTGTACCAGTGGCATTACTCAGCTGATTAACAGTGTTAATAATACTGCCCAGTTGACCTAGACTAGCTTGTTGATTGGGATTGCTAACAGCACCAATAATTTGGTCAAACAGACCCATAATCATCTTTCTCCTTGTGTTTTCATTCCTTGACTGCGGAAAAGCTGTTGCTATTATGAAAAAATTAACTTCGCAAAACCAGAAACTTAAGGATGAAAAATCGGTATAATTCTATCTCTATCAGGGTGAGTGATAAAAACCCAGTCCCTAAGGCGTATTTATGGCAGGCAAGACTTGGCGTGAGCTTAGTCGATAGCTCGCGTGGCGTAGCCATATGCTGCCTGCCTCACAAGAGTTGTGTTTTATGCTTCTATTGCTTCTTTAATCCATTGTTGCAGTGTATTGATAACTGCCTCAATGGCTATTTCTTGGATTTCACGGGTGGCGCGTTTGACTACTTCGACTTTACCATTGTTAATCGCCCTACCTGTAACTATTCGGTAAGGTATACCAATTAAATCGGCATCTTTGAATTTTACTCCCGCCCGTTCATCACGGTCATCAAGTAATGTTTCTACACCTGCTTTGTTAAGTTCAGTGTAGAGTTTTTCGGCAATTGTGACTTGTTGAGCATCATTAATGTTAGGAATTGTGACGATCGCGTGATAAGGTGCGATCGCAACTGGCCATATAATGCCGTCTTTGTCGTAAGATTGCTCCACAGCCGATTGTGCCAACCTAGATACACCTACTCCATAGCAACCCATGAATAGGGGTTTTTCTTCACCTTGTTCATTGGTATACGTTGCACCCATAGCTTGGGAATATTTTGTACCCAGTTGAAATATATGCCCAACTTCTATTCCACGGGCGGTTGCAAGGGTTTGTTCGGGGTTATGCATAGCGCGATCGCCTGGCCTTGCTTTCCGCACATCTACTATTAGTCCTGGTAGTTTAAATTGCTCACCCCAATTAGCACCAACTACGTGATAGCCAGTTTCATTTGCGCCTGTCACGAAGTTTTTTAAATCAACAGTTGTTTGGTCAACTAACCGGACAAACTGGGAATAGAACTGTTTATTGGCAGCAATATACTCATCTGCAATATCAGGCGCAATGTAACCTAGAGGTAGAGATTTAGCTGCCCATGTTTGTTGGGTTTCGGCATTTGGTACATTTAAGGCAATGATAGTTTTAGCACCATAATTAGCAGCTAATTTAGTCAATTCATTCTGTAACTTGACCTCGTTTACTTCCTGATCACCTCGAATACTCACCAGAACCAGCACCGTTATCCCATTGTCATAAACTGTTTGGTAAAGGACGTTTTTCACCACTTGGGTGGGAGAACACTGGAGGAATTGACAGAGCTTTTCAATCGTCTCTGTTCCAGGTGTATCGAGTTTCTCATAAGTTGTGAACCGTGAAGATTCTGCATCAATTGGTAAAGAAACTGCTTTTTCTACGTTGGCAGCATATTTGCCATCTTCGGTGTACAGAACTTCGTCTTCACCAGCTTCCGCCAACACCATAAATTCTGTAGAACCAGAACCACCTATTGCACCAGAATCAGCTTCCACTGCTCGAAAAGCTAAACCAGAACGCCGCAGCATATTGGTATAAGCTTGGTACATATCTTGGTAAGTTTCTTTGAGGCTAGCTTCATCGACATGGAAAGAGTAGCCGTCCTTCATGATAAATTCTCGTCCGCGCATTAAACCAAAGCGGGGACGAATTTCATCACGGAATTTGGTTTGAATTTGGTAGAGATGTAAAGGCAATTGACGATAAGAGCGAATCATATCACGAGCAACTGTCGTAATTACTTCTTCATGAGTTGGCCCTAATCCTAATTGTTGTTCACGGCGGTCGATGAGGGAGAACATAATGCCCTCAGCTTTAGTGTAGGTATCCCAGCGTCCCGACTCCTTCCATAAGTCAGCTGGTTGTAACTGCGGTAAAAGACATTCTTGTGCGCCTGTGGCGTTCATTTCTTCCCGGACAACTTGGGAAACTTTTTGTAGTACCCGCCACATCAAGGGTAAATAAGCATAAATACCGCTACCGATGCGACGAATATAACCTGCACGGAGTAACAATTTATGGCTGGGAATCTCCGCATCAGCTGGATCATCCCGGAGTGTGACGAATAACATGTGTGACAGTCGCATCGTTATATTACCTTTCCAAAATTGCTAATTTCTCAAGTATGAAGTATTAAGGATGAAGTATGAAGTAAGTATAAATTGTGATTTATTGTTCATTGTTACTGATAGTCTTCAGCTTTCTGCCTGTTTTTACTAGAACTTTAGGAGAAAATAACCTTGTCAGATATGCTTTATCAAGCACAAGCACCTTTAGAATTCATTCCTCCAGCCCTCAATCCTGTATTTCTGAGAGCTGTTCATCTGTTACTACCCAGTTGGATCAGTTGGCAAACAGCTATTACCCAAATTGAAGCAGACAACTTAGAAGTTTTGGTGGATCTTTATCGCCAATTTCAAGCAGGTAAAATTCGCTTTTTGCTAGCATTTCGCCATCCCAAAACAGATGATCCATTTTGTTTAGGCTATTTGTTTTCTCAACTCGTGCCAAAAGTAGCACGACAGGGTAAAGTGCTACAACTGCCGATTCATGCTCATTTTATCTACGATCGCGGCATTCCTCTATGGGCTGGTTCCCACGTTGGCTGGATGGCTTCGCGTTTAGGTGCTACCCCCATCCAACGAGGTAAGGCTGATTGGACAGGGTTACGTTCAGCACGGGACTTGTTCGCCAACGGGAAATTTCCTATGGCTGCCGCGCCAGAAGGTGCTACTAATGGTTTATCGGAGATTATCAGTCCCCTGGAACCTGGGATCGCCCAATTAGGCTTTTGGTGTGCGGAAGATTTGCACAAGCTGGGACGTTCTGAACAGGTTTTAATTGTACCAGTTGGGATTAAATATAATTATGTTGCAGCTCCTTGGGAAGCGATCGCTAATCTTTTAAGTGAATTAGAAGCCGCTAGTGGTTTAGCTGTGAATTTAGGCAAGCAAGGGGATAGTCCTACTCTGGAGTTACTTTATCCCCGGCTATTAAATTTAGCAGAACATTTACTGTTGTTGATGGAACAGTTTTACACAAGGTTCTACCATCAAAATTTGCCAGATGCCAAAACTGTAGCAGGGGGAACCAGCGATCGCAATGAAGTCTTGGCAATGCGTTTGCAAGCTTTATTGAATGCAGCGCTACAAATATCAGAGGAATACTTTGATTTACAGCCGAAAGGTAATTTGAGCGATCGCTGTCGCCGGGTAGAGCAGGCTGGCTGGAATTATATATTTAGAGAAGAATTTAAAGATATCAAAGCATTGTCGCCTGTGGAGAAAGCGTTAGGCGATCGCGTGGCTGATGAAGCCAATTCCCGAATGTGGCACATGCGGTTAGTAGAAAGTTTTGTCGCAGTTTCCGGCAACTATATCCGCGAAAAACCCACAGTAGAAAGGTTTGCTGAAACAACTTTAATTTTATGGAAGATGATTGCTCGGATTAAAGGTGATAAAGCTGATCAGCGTCCGCAACTAGGTAAGCAACGGGTGAACATTACCATCGGTGAGCCGATATCGGTTTCTGAGCGTTACCCAATGTATAAAGAGAATCGTTTGGGTGCCAGGCAAGCTGTTGCTGACTTGACGAATGATCTACAGCAAGCAATGGCGAATTTGATTAGCAAGGGATGATACAGCACTTATCAAAGGATGTTTATTCTAGTTTTGTAATTTTGACTACAAGTAAAAAATTACATTATGTGAGCTACTTGGGCTGCCAATAATCATTAGCGTTTGGATTGCTGTTGTAGTGTTCCAGCGCAGTTTTTACATCTTGAATGTGCCGATACGCCCACTCACCAAGTATTGCTAATGGATCTACAAGAGAAGTACCAAGCGGAGTAAGTGAGTATTCGACTCGTGGAGGAATAGTTGGGTAGACCTCTCTCTTAATCAGTCCACATCGCTCTAAATTTCGGAGATTTTGGATCAACATTTTAGGTGAGACACCCACAATCTGTTGCTTGAGTTCGCTATATCTTTTCTTCCCTTGTGTCAAAGCATAGATAATCAAAATTGTCCATTTATTGGCAATGTGTTCCAGCATCTGATGCCCTGCACAACTTGTGTCGAAGATGTTCATTTTCGCGATCCGCTCAAGGGCTGGTTGAGGTGGATAACTCAGTTGACAGTTGTCGAAATCAAGATTCGGAGTCATGTTTACCAAAAAGTAAGTATTGCACTTTTGTGTAAATCCTTTTAAGCGGGAATACTGCAATGATACTTAATAAATGTAGGTTTCTACAGATAAGCAAGACTATGAAAGCTTGGGTAATTGAGAAATTTGGCGAACCAAATATTTTTCAACAGGCAGATTTGCCTATTCCAGAAGTTCTTCCTAATCATGTCCTGATTCGAGTGGCCGCAACAAGTGTAAATCAAGTTGACTTGAAAATACGACAAGGCATTTTAGGGGATATTACCCCTAATTTTCCAGCTATTCTGCATGGAGATGTGGCTGGGGTTATTGAAGCAGTGGGAGAAGGAGTTCATCGCTTCAAGGCTGGGGATGAAGTCTATGCTTGTGCTGGTGGTGTAAAAGGATTGGGCGGAGCTTTAGCAGAGTATATGCTTGCTGACAACAATTTAGTTGCTTTCAAACCAAAGTCACTAACTATGGCAGAAGCAGCTGCACTACCTTTAGTTTCAATTACGGCTTGGGAAGGATTAATTGACCGCGCTCAGGTTCAGCCTAGACAAAAAGTTTTGGTTTACGGAGCAACCGGGGGTGTCGGTCACATTGTGGTTCAACTGGCAAAGTGGGTAGGTGCAACGGTATATGCACTGATTTCTAGTGATGAAAAGGCGATAATTGCCAACAAAATTGGGGCTGACTTCGCTATCAACTACCGTCAACAGCCAGTTGAGGAATTTGTGGCAGAATTCACCGATGGACAAGGTTTTGATGTGGTGTTTGATACTGTAGGTAATGATAATCTTCAGAATGCATTTAAAGCTGCAAGATTGAATGGAACAGTTGTTTCTTTAGTTTCCATTTCAAAACAGGATTTAACATTGCTCCATGCCAAAGGACTAACACTACACTTGGTCTACATGTTGATTCCAATGCTATACGGTGTAGGTCGCAGCCATCACGGAGAAATTCTCTGGAAATTAGCTCAATTGGTAGATGAAAAAAAACTACGTCCATTACTTGATTTTCAGATATTTAGTTTGGCTGAAATTGCAGAAGCTCACCGTCACACAGAGTCTGGTCAAGCAGTGGGAAAAGTTGTGATCACATTGTAGTTGCTTCTTCGCTGCCCTGGTGTGTTTGGTCTGGACGTAGCTACTGCTAATTAAACTCACCACGAAATTTATGTGAACATGCGAGTTTTTGCCAATTTACTCGGCGATCGCTCATAACTTGAGGCTGATTTTTTCGGAAATCTTATTTTCATGGTACTTTCAGCCATCAAGTGACGGCAAATTATCGCAACTTGGGATAATGTGTATTTTTATAACAATTTTTCCCACTTCCTCCCTAATCCTTGGCCGCTGTGTCATAGTAGGAGAGTGAGAATTTATTCGGCGGACAGCTTTTGTTTTTAGTATTGACAGGCTCTTTCCTTTTGGTATTTACAGACTTTTCCCCGAAATCGAAATCTCTACACTCTTACGATTTTGGAGAAAATCTATGTCAGTTTATGTAGGCAACCTCTCTTACGAAGTTACACAAGATACTTTAAGTGCTGTTTTTGCAGAATATGGTTCTGTAAAACGCGTTCAACTACCTACTAACCGCGAAACAGGACAACTACGCGGTTTTGGATTTGTTGAAATGGGTACAGATGATGAAGAAACAGCAGCCATTGAAGCTCTTGATGGTGCTGAATGGATGGGACGTGACCTGAAAGTGAATAAGGCTAAGCCCAGAGAAGATAATAGAGGTTCCTTTGGTGGTAACCGTGGCGGCGGTAATTTCCGTAGCCGTTACTAAATAAGTCTAGATTGATTCTTTTTGGCTCCTGAATCCAGGAAGCAAAAAAAGTTAAATCTTATGACTATTTAATAGAAAATAGCCTTAAAACCTCAGCTAAATCTAGCTTGGGGTTTTCTGATATTTTATATCAGGTTTGGATAATTAGTTGTACTGATAATTGCTCAGCCGATCGCATGATTTGCTGTTCTTGATGACGCTGTTGCAATTGGTACATATGATTAAACAAATGCCAGCAATATTCCTCTGGTAGTCCACAGGTGACAGCACCGCGCAGAACTACATTAAAGTACCAGTCATTTGGTGCAATTTCTTCTGCTAGCTTGTTAACTACCATATAGGTGCTCGCATTGTTATATACCTGATTTTGGCAGTGAATATCTACTGTTCACCCGAAAAAAATCGCTCTCCGTTTCGTAAAAATGGATAAAGTCGAGCTTAGACTACCGCTTTAATATAGCCAACTCCGATAATCTGCGTTTGTCTCTTTCATCTCTTCATAAAGCCAAACCATGCGATCCAGATACCATAATTTGCCAGAGTAGTGTGAGGTGGTTCCGAGCAGTGTAATCCAGATATTGAGAGTAACTAAGCCCCAAATCACCAAAACTCCACCTAAAGCAGAAATAGCAGAGAGAATGTTAGGTACACGACGATGATGCTGGGGTACTGAAATTTTGTCACGGTTCAACCAAACTCGTTCGCCTAGAACCGATTTTGAAACCCAATTGTTGGTTGAACGTGGTTTAGGAAAGATGCGTGGGTTTAACCATATCCAAAGAACTACGATAGCAATAGGAATCAGTGCCCACCAACCAAGCCAAATTCGACTCCAAAAAGCCAGTATCAGAAACGGTAGCCCAGTAATGATACGTGTCCACCCACTCCAGGGATTGGCATGACGTTCCCAAGTGGTTTCGCTCATATTAAAGATTCCTGCTACCTTTCTTTCAAAAGTCATTACAATATCTCCTCTAGGCTGTTGATTGTCAAAAACGCAAATGCAACTTCAGTAGACCGAAAATTTTTGCGATCGCCTGCGGTGGACTAAAACCCTTCCCTTCATTCTTCAATAGCTTTAAAAGCTGTAGTCCTTATCCTGCATACCTTTTCGCTTTTCTTAGTGCCATTCATCGCACAACCATTGATATTAAAGATGGTACTTACAAAGTACTACAAATTACAGTGGAGCGCGATGACAATAAACCTTTAATAACTCAAAAGACTCAAACCGTTGCGGTGAAATTTGCGTGTAGCGCACGGTATTATGTCGTAACATTTTGAAACCTGCATTTATTAACAATTTTTTGTCATTAGCTCAATCATTTGCAGACAATTAGAAGCAATGACATTTTGTGGATCAAACTTGAGTGCTTGTTGCCAAGATGAGATTGCTTCTCTCCATTTTCCTTGCAATGCCGATAATTTACCCGCCAAGGTATGGAAGTCTGCATTGCTGTAATACAAAACTAGAGCTTGATTATTGTGCGCTGCAGCCTCTGGATAACGTCCTTGTGTCAATAAATGTATTGCTTGTCTGTGATACCAGATGGCTTGGTCGTGCAGACGGAACAAGTCAGACAAGTCTACTTTGCAGCGTCTGCAAGTTGGGGAGGAAGAAGCAGTGCTGAGTAAGGGAGATGGGGAAGATGAGGCAGATATGGTAGCAGTTTCTTCCTTATAATCATTATTATGCTTATTATGCTGCTCAATCCCGACTCTGCTCCCCTTTATTGGACGATAAACTGCACCACAGACAGGACATTTCATGATTTCTCACTCTGACTCATTGGAAATTGCGTAGTAAAGAAAATCTGAGAGTTCTTCTTTTAACTGGGGTAGTTCTGGATTATTGTTAGCGATCGCATTTTCAATCTGTCCTAATAAGTCTTGTAATTCAAGAGCTTGTTCAGAGTCTACCGTAAGAAGTGCTTGCCCCGCGCGGTCTAAAAGTGCTGCTAATTCTGGAGCGATTTCTACTACAGAGCTTGTCTCTTCGCTTGAGATTTCAATTGTTTCATCACTGTCAAACAATGCCTCTAAATCTGCCCTTGCTTGCTTCAATTCATGGCTAGAAAGTTTCTTGATACCTGCATTATTTACTACTAGCGTTCCTTGTTGCCCTTTGCCTTTCTCAGTAGTGGTGACAGTGAGAATGCCATTTAGGTCAAAGTCAAAGTGAACCTCGACTTCAATACCTCCGGCTGGTTTGGGTGGTAAGTTCTCTACTCTAAAGGAACCTAGAGGAACATTTTCTTCAGCAACCGCATTTTCTCCCTGAAAAACTTCGATTTCTACCACTTCTTGTTCATCAAACAAAGTGGAATAAACATGAGAGCGAGAAACGGGAACAACGCTGTTGCGGGGAATAATCACACTGAAGTAACCTGGCATAATACCCATTGGTGTAGGCACAGCCGCAGCAATGCCCAGGGAATGGGGAATCACATCTACAAGAATCGCATCCACTGATTCACCTACCAGTACCCCAGCTTGTAAAGCTGCTCCTAATGCTACACAAAGGTCTGGTTGAATGCCATCAGTGGGGTTTTGTCCCAGATGCTCTTGGATCATTTGTTGTACTAGAGGAATGCGTGTAGAACCACCAACTAGGATAATCCGGTCAATCTCATTGGGTTCTAGGCTGGCGTCTGTTAGTGCGCGGTCAATTGCCTCTAGGGTTTCTGCCAATAGTGGGCGAATCAATTTTTCAAAATCTGCTCGTGCTACTTCTGTCTCCAGATGTAGTGCCGTCTTGCCTTTACTACCTAAAAAGGCTTCCCGGACTGTGGCAAAAGCATGGGAACTCAGGTCAATTTTTAACTGCTCTGCTGCTCTCAGGAGACGCACCTGGGTAGCCGCATCATCTGGCACATCGACACCATGCTGTTTGCGGAATAAATCTGCCAGATGCAGTTGCAAAAGTCTGTCGAAATCGTCTCCACCTAAGCGGTTATTACCATGACTAGCTAGTACTTCTGTAACTTCACCCGTAATTTCAACTACCGACACATCAAAAGTACCACCTCCCAAGTCATAAACTACAACTCGTTCCGTCTCTTCGGAGCGTAAATCATAAGCTAAAGCCGCCGCCGTTGGTTCGTTGATAATTTGCAGTACCTCCAAACCAGCTATCTCGCCAGCAGTTTTAGTTGCCTGCCGTTGAGCGTCCGTAAAGTAGGCTGGAACCGTAATCACTGCTTGGGTAATTGTTTCTCCCAAAGCATTTTCAGCCCGTTGTTTCAGGGCGCGGAGAATAATAGCAGAAACTTCGTGAGGTAAGTATTCTTTGTCTCCTAAAGTGGTTTTGTGGTCAGTTCCCATCCACCGCTTAATTGACTTCACGGTACGTTCAGGTGCTGCTGCATACTGACGGAGTGCTTCACGCCCCACTAGTAGTTTTCCCGTATCGCTAAATCCCACACAGGAAGGTAAAATTAAGTCGCCATCTTCGCCTGGCAATACCCGCACCTGTCCGTTTTCGACAATCGCCACTTCGGAATTTGTTGTGCCTAAGTCAATACCAACTGCTTTCATAAAATTCCATTAAAAGTAAACTGCACTAATTTCCCCAGCCCCAGCGTCCCTAATCAAGAGTCCCTTGTGCCGCTACAATCACCTGTGCTTCCCTCAGAACGCGTTCGCCCCATAAATAACCCCGTACTATTTCCTGAATTACGGTATTGTCTGTAACATCTGTTCTAGACTCACGTCCCACAGCATACATTGTCTGGGAATCAAAAGGTTTTCCCATAGATGTAATCGGAACAACACGCCGTTGTTGTAGTAACTCTAAAAGAGATCGCCTAATTAACTCCACACCCTGTTGGTTGCTGGTTAAAATTTCACTTAAATCTGATGATGTTAGTGATTTTTCAGACACTATTGACTGAGCTTCCTTGCCAGGAAACCATTGTCCTAGTTTCTCCCAGAAGCTTTTTTGTGTTGCTGGTTTTGGTTTTGAGGTAGCAGATAATGCTTCTATTTCCTCTTGCCAGTAAGTACAAGCCTGATCTAAAGCATCCAGGATACCCAGCAAATCTTTTAACAGTTTCTCCTGCTGCTGCTCAAATTGTCCCCATGCCTGTTTTTGGCTTTCTTCCAGACGTATTTGCAACTGTTCTTTATCTGCGCGAGTTACTTCCAATGCTTGCACAAGAGCATCTTGAGTAGAACGCAATAGTTTACCCTGTTGCTTAACTTCATGGCGCAGGGCAGTCCATTCTGCCACCATTTGATAGGGGTCAAAGGAATTAGCGGATTCTGGTGGTTCACCCAGATATTCAGGGAGTGGTTGTTCTGAGTGTAAATAATCTAGAAATTTGGCAAATAAAGCTTCTTTGTCATTAGTCATTAGTCATTGGTCAATAGTTAGCGGACATTAGAAAAATCAGTAACTAACAATTACGAATTACGTAAAGCCTGCGGCATAGCTTTGCTTAGAGCGTAGCCCGTTACGAATTATTTAAAATGTGGCACGAATTAAATCATCCAGGCTAACTTCTAGTTGAGCAAGCGCTTTTTCTCGCACCTGTTTTAATATCTCTGGATTCAGTTCTGCTTCTAGTGGACGAAATTTTAAGAAATCCTCATGTTGAGTTGTTTCTCCTTTACGAACTGCCTCATAAGCTCCTCGAATTGCCTTAAACTCTTCTGGATAAGTATGAGCGGGAAATTCACGCAGCTTGGCATGATACGCCGCTTTAATTTGGGCGCTTGTTGCTCCTGGAGAAATTCCTAATTGTTCGTAGTGGTCAGTCATAAAAAATTCCCAATTTACTATTTGTTGGTTATCACTACTAAATACAACCCCCTTAAAAAGAAATTTTAAAATAATTCTTGAAAACCTCCTTTTCTCCTACCCTTTCGTTTCTTAGATGTAGGTGGTAAGTTTCTAAAGATAAAGTCTAAGTCTGGCTCTTCTTCCTCATCTTCATCGAAGTTAGGCATACTGTTTAACATCATTTGCTTGAGTTCTGGAAGCATCCGTTCAAACTCAGCTTTGGACATTTTGTTACCCAACATTTTTTTAAGCATCCCCTCTAATAACTCATCAATATTTGATATATCCAAATTGTCAAAATTGTCTGGGTCTGGCATTATGTTAGTTACTTCTTGAGCGGAGAGAAAAGCCTGTTCTTCCCGAAATGCTTGCAATGCTTTGACATCTTGTAAACGACGGGCTAATTCAAATCCCTGTTGCTTGAATTGTTCATAGTTTGGGTGATCAACCTGGTAGGTAGTAGCTCTAGCTAATAGTAGCAAAGGATTTTGGGGTTCCCGACGTAGTGCTTCTGACAGGGCAGGTACAAGGGTTGTAATCTCGCCAAAACGGCGCACCTGGAGTTGAATATTTGCCAGAGCATTTCCTGGCTGTGGCATCGTGTCGAGGTAGTTACGTAGAGGAGGTTCTAGTTTTTGGGGATTATTTTCTTTGACGGCTAAAACAACTAAATGAGCAACTCTGGCTTCTGGGTATTCTGTTGATAAGTTGAATAATTTTTGTAGATACTGACTTGTTAAAGCGGCGATGCCTTTTTCACGTTTGGCGAAGAGGTGGATAGAAAGAGAAATTGCCTGCAATACAGGAATTTGTTCTTGACCAGATAATTTTTTCAGGAGAGTGTCCCATGCAACAAATGCTGCTTTTTGGTGTAATGAAACTCGACCGCCGGAATTGGGCGGACTTTGGACTGCATTCACGAATATCTGACAAGCACGTATAGCAGGATCTTTTTTATCTTCTGTCTGCACCAGACGGCTAAATAAGGGATAATTTAACGTAGATAGAGCATCTACCCAAGGCAATATTTCCACTTCAGTTTCAATACTCAGGTCGCCAAAGTGCTTGCCAAATTTCCGCCGAGCTTCATTACGTGCTTGTTTGTCTCCTACTTTCTCCCAACATCGCAGCAAAATGCCGTAAACTTCGACATACTGACATCCACCTTCTAGTGCTTGGGTAAGCAGTGAGATCGCTTCAGTATAATTTTCCTCCATTGCCGCAACTAGTCCTTTACGCCCCAGTAACTCTGGCGATGTGGGACAAATGCGTTCTGCTTGTTGCAATGCTCCGAAAGCGGCGCGTTCCCGACCTATTGCCATGTAGGCATCTGCCATCCAGCAGTGCAGATGAGCTAAGGTTGGTTTTAAGCGTGTATCTGGCCATTCTTGCGGTTTTTGTTTTCCTTCCTGTTCTAACCACCGCAAAAATTGAGTGACAACGCGGGGGCGTTCTTTGTCAGAATCATTAGCGTCTAAGACTTCTAACAGGTTGACTGCCAACTGAGGATTGAAGGGTTTCTCTGTTAACAAAGGCTGCCAAAATAACTCCGCACATTCTGCTTTTCCTTGATTCAGTGCTTGTTGACCTGCAAGAGTAAATAGTGATTTTCGCAGGTTCTTTAGTTCTGAGAAACGAGTTGAACGCTTGGACATCTGTAGCAACACATGGGCAGCATCATGATGGTTGTCACTATCAATTAGCTGTACAATCGCCAAAGCTGATAGTGCATCTTGGATAACTGGATCTTCTCGTTCCCAATTCCGGGCTTCTAGGGGTGGGATTCCAGTATGAGCCTGTTGGGCAGTTGCCAATCGCTCTAAAATTGGATGTTCCAAATACTTTGGTTTGCCGAAGGTATATCTAGATGACTGCAACCCCAAAAGATTAGCTGCTGCGTTCCAATTACCACTTACTTGCTGGCTGTAAATAATCCAAGCAATTGGTAAATCTCCTGGTGTAATCGGGCGCTTAATTTTTTGAAAAGATGTCAAAGCGGCTTGGTGTTCTCCATGCTTGAGAGCCAGCACCCCGCGTACCCAGTGGAGTTGGGCAGCGCTAAATCGTTTGGATTGTTCGTTAATTAACTGTTCAACTGTGGCGGTATCTCCTTTGAGCAATAGGAGCTTGAGATAACAGATGCTGTAGTCTTTGATGAGGTTGCCTGCCTCAAAAGCATTTCTGAGCAAATTCAGTGCAGTATCTAATTGGTTCAACTCCAGCAAACATCTAGCTTGCCAGTAGTGAACTTCTCCAACCAAACCAAATTCCAGAGCGCGGGCAAAGGATTTTTCTGCCTGTTTAAAATCTTGTTTTTGGAATTCTTGCTGACCCCGCAGCAACCAAATCTCTGATGCTTTGGGAGTAAATTCGATATTAGGGTGCGTTCGTTGAATTTTTTTGATTTCTTCCAATGCCTGCCGATATTTTTGCTGCTTCAGCAATTCTTGCAGTTGCATCCTAAAGGAGTTTTCAGTAAGCTCCGTCCCTGTGCTAGAGACGTGTTTTTGTGAGCGCTGTTTGGATTGATGTTTAGCCACTGGGCTATCTTCCTGATTGTTTTTTATTTTCCCCTTCATAGTCAAGGGTGGTTTTAACTACTCTCTTAATTTCAATATTAGTGGGCCGGGGAGCATAAATTTTACAAGTTGCTGTAACATTTCCCCATCCCCGTTAACAATTCCGACATCTCCCACAGGTCTTTATTCCGGTTGTCATCAGAAATCATCAGTGTTCGCGGGTCAGCAGGACGGCTCAATTTCTGCACCTTTGTGATATTCCCATCAGTAGCATCGAGGGGCGATCGCTCTTGGGGGAGGTGGCAAGTGTAACCTTACCTAGTTCCCGAAAGTGATTGACAACTTTTGGTTCACCTTACTATTTTTAACATAATTTGTAATATCATTGAATTGATAAATTTTTATCTAGATAAAAAGGAGCGATCGCGACAATACGTAGACCTTGATTGTGCGATTCGGTGTAGATTAAAAGCGTTGGAACTGCAACTGCATTGCATTTGACTAAAGCATTAAAATCTTCGTTGCTACCGTTATTTGCTTGGAAAATACATTGACTGATAGCAACATGACTACATATAAGTAGGTGGGTGGGAAAATTTATCGCTAGGATAAGGCAGAAGGCAGAAGGCAGGAGGCAGAAGGGAAGAGGGTTTTAAGCTGATTCATTTTTCTTTACATAGTTGATTTTATTTGTGCCTACCTACTTAGTCTTTATAACTGATTTGGCTAGCCTTTTCATTCAGCCTAACTACGGAGCCTGTTTGATTGGTGTGATAAACCAATGTTTGATCAACAGCGCTAACAACTATCCGCCAACCTGGTACCAATGCAGCACTACATAATTCATTGATATTTCCCAATTCCAAACAACCATCTCTCCAAGTCTGCTGTTGAGCTTGAGTAATAGTTAACCGAGAAATTGGTTGTTGTAAACTTTTAGAAGCTGCTTGTAAAACCGCATTTCTGACAGATTGAGGTAGATTTGCTGAGGGATTCGTGGAAGTATTTGTTGAAGCTAACCGTAAAGAACGCCCATTACGATTAGTATGATAAATCCAGTTTTGTCTATTATTAGATACGACAACTCGCCAACCTGGTACTAATGCTTGGGTGCAGAATTCATCGGGTTGAGGGAGTTCCAAGCAACCATTACGCCAAGTCTGTTGACGATAATCAATAATTTTCAGTTCTCTGGTGGAAATGTTCTGTCTGCGGGCTAAATCTCGCAGCACCGCATTGGCTACTGGAGGGGGTAAGCGCTTTAAGTTGTGATTTCCTGCTAAAACTTCATTGGTTATTTCTGGAGTGAAGTTGGCAGAATTTGCTGTGGCGCTTTTCATGGGTGTTAACCCGCTACCAACAGATAGAATACCAGTCAAAATTAAAGCAGTAACAATTCGGGCTTGATTGGTAGTGTAATATTTTCTCAGCATTATCTTCATAATAAAACACCAATATTTATTAGTGCTTAGTCAGTATGGAAAGGATTTAAAACTAATATCTAGCAATTAAAGGCAAAATATTAAACTATCCCAAAACTGAAATGTTTGGGACTTATTAGGCGTCTGTCTTCTGATGTAGATGTAATAATAGACGCTGGTATACTGATAGTTTGTTCCTTAATTTTTACAATAAATTTATATTGAACTAAGTTAGGCGATCGCATGTCAACTCATTCACTCAACTCGATTAGCTGGGTGACGGTAACAAGAGCATTCCCATGATTTTATTTTTCAACGCAAAGGAACGCAGAGGTTTAACGATAATAAAGATTCTTGTAGTGATAATAACAACTTAGCACAAGTGGCAAAAACGCAACTTCTGTCCCAATATACTAGTCATAATTCATGTGATTTTCTGCCTGTAACAAATTATGAAAAAAGTTGTCAAGTGGTATGTAGAGTCTTTTCAGAGGACAATTTTTCCAAATAAAAAGCAGGCATTGTTTGCTGTAATGGTTGCCTTGAGCATAATAGCTACAGTCATGCTATCGTTTCCCCTGAATGCTCAAACTAGACTTCCGCGATCGCTAGCATCTGAGTTAAGAGGAGTCTGGCTGACAAATATTGATAGTGATGTACTGTTTGAGAGCGATCGCCTGAAGAATGCCTTACAAAGCCTAGATGAATTAAACTTCAATACAGTTTATCCTGCGGTGTGGAATTGGGGATATACACTGTATCCCAGCCGAGTTGCAGCTAAAGTGATTGGGCGATCGCTCGATCCCGAACCTGGACTGCAAGGACGAGATATGCTCAAAGAAATCGTGACCGAGGGACACAAAAAGGGGTTAAAAGTGATCCCCTGGTTTGAATTTGGCTTTATGGCTCCGGCCGATTCCCTCTTAGCTAAAAATCGTCCCCAATGGCTTACCAGTCGCAGCGATGGTAGTAAAATTGTCAAAGAAGGCATACATAATCGTGTGTGGTTAAATCCATTTCATCCAGAAGTCCAGAAATTTATCCAAGATTTAATAGTTGAAATCGTCCGAAACTACGATATTGACGGGATTCAATTTGATGATCATTTCGGCTTACCATCTGAATTGGGCTACGATCCCTACACAGTAGCACTATACAAAAAAGAACATCGTGGTCAAGCTCCCTCCAAAGACCCAAAAAATCCAGAATGGGTAAGATGGAGAGCCAATAAAATTACCGACTTCATGAAACGGACATTTGCAGCCATCAAAGCTAGTAAAAAAGATTGCATTGTTTCCGTTGCGCCTAATCCCCAGCGTTTCTCCTACGAATATTATTTAGCTGACTGGCAAAGATGGGAACGCATGGGAATTGTCGAAGACTTGGTATTGCAGATATATCGGGATGACTTAAAAGTATTTACTCAAGAACTAGAGTATCCCGAAGTCAAAGCCGCTCGTAGTCATATTCCCGTAAGTATCGGTATTTTATCCGGGTTGAAAAATAGAACCGTACCCATAGAACAGATTAAAACCCAAGTGCAAACAGTGCGCGATCGCAAATTTGCCGGAGTTTCCTTCTTTTTCTATGAAACCCTCTGGAATCTTAGCCAAGAACAACCCCTAAAACGCCAAACTGGCTTCCAAAAAATGTTTCCCACACCGACGGCTTATCCGAATCTGCTCACAGGTTGGAAACCGTAGAATTAATTAAAAATTAAAAATTAAAAATGAAGAATCCAATTTTTAATTTTTAATTTTTAATTTTAAAGTTAACCTCCGATTCCTAATCTTCCTGCTACGCCGGGAGTTAGTGGCAGCAGGGTAGTAATCATTAAGAATAAAGCCAAAAGACCTAAGGCAGCTCTGGCATCATCTGGTTCACTGATTTCGTTTAAACTGGGGCGTTCTAAATCTCTTTGTAAAAAGAAAATTACTACCGCCCAGTAAATAGCAAGAGCATTACCAAGAGAAATTAGCCCAAGTAGAATTAAAGTGGCGATGGTGGCCCTCCCTGCGGTTTTGCGTCCATAAATGGCTTGGACAATACGACCACCATCTAATTGTCCGGCTGGCATTAAGTTTAAAGCGGTGATGACTAACCCTAGCCAACCAATTACCACCAGGGGATGGACACTGACAACAGGTGATTGTAACGCCGAACCCAGGACAACCCGTGCTAAGCTGCCTACTAAAATTGAGCCTTGGAAAAACTGATTGGGCAATTGAAATAAACTACCTGGATGGGAAAGTACCAAGCCTGTAATCAACATTAGTAAAGAAAGAATACCGCCAGCAGCTGGCCCTGCCAAAGCAATATCAAATAGTACCTTGCGATTAGGTAATAAAGACTCAAAGCGGGTAATAGCACCAAAAGAGCCAATTTGTACAGCAGGTAAAAAGAACGGCCAACTAAGGCGGACTTGGTGACGACGGGCGAGTAACCAATGACCGATTTCATGAGTTACCAAAATCGCGAAAATACCAGCACCTATGGGCAAAGCGGCTGTCACACGTTCTGGATTAACGAATAAATCAAAATTCAGCAGTAAACCGGCAGTTTCTAGACTAGTGGCGATCGTTGCAATTAGCAGAATCACCGCAAAGGATTTTTGCGGTAACGACATTGGACGTGGATCATTACGGCTAGGTAGGACAATCACCACAGGCTTCATGTCTGTGTTTTCCACTAAAAATAGCCGATATTTATCCCCTAAGCGTTCCTGCAAGCTGGCAGTTAGGCGGTTGTGAACTTCTTCTGGTTCCCCCCGCAGATTACCTTTGAAAATCGCTCCTTCTTGGTAGGAGATAGTTTCTGTAGCAAAAAACGTGTCAATGCCGAAAATGCCTTTAATTGCAGTTAAGTCTGCTTCGGGAATTGGCAGTGTTTCAATTTTGAGTTCCTCAAGCACTACCTGCGGAGTATTTTCTGCTGTTTGTGCAGCATCAGCAGCTAGTCTTTCTGTCGCCCGTTGCTTGAGTATGGCATCTTGCCCAGCTGTGCGTAGCTGTCTGCCTAAATAGACGTACAACCCAGCAGAAACTACTACCAAAATCAAGATACCAACTATATTGATATAAATTCCAGCAGCAAATAAACCAAAGAACAGCAGCCAGGGAGTCATCAATACCACCGACTGCAACCAGGCTAAGATTCCCAGTTTCCCAAAAGGTCTGGCGCGATAAAAGCCCCAACCTAAAATACCCAAAGCTACTAGTAAAATTGTCCCAATTATGGGAATCTCTGACGAAGTAAACATTTCCAAACCCTTCGCTGTGAAATACCAAGCCCGAATTAGTCAGGTGTTACAGATATATTTATTAATGTATAACGCCGTCTGTAGTCTGCCCAAGTTTAAGGTGGGAAGGTGGGGGTATTGGGAAGATGCTACCGTGTACACACAAGTAATCTCTAATCCCTAGCCACTACATGACAAAATCAAATAATTGATGAGCCATTTGCAATTTAGAGCAAGGTGCAATTTCTACTTGATGCCCTTGTTTATCTAAAAATATGGCTTGATTATTGTCACTGCCAAAACCACTTTCAGGTTGGTCGATGGGATTCGCAACAATAATATCTAAGTTCTTATTCTGCAACTTTTCTAAAGCGGGTGTAACAATATCTCCTGTCTGGGCGGCGAACCCGATTAAACGTTGGTGGGGTTGTTTGAGATTTGCTAATTGGGCAATGATATCTGGTACAGGTTCTAAAGGTAAGGTTGGGGGGAGCGATCGCTTGGGTAATTTCTCGGTACTATAATCTCTGGGTTTCACATCTGCTACTGCTGCCGACATGATAATGACATCAGCGTTGGCTAAATTTGACTGCATTGCCTGTTGCATTTCCTCTGCACTAACTACAGGTATTGCTTGCACTCCCAATGGTACATCCCAAGTAGCTGGGCCGTGTACTAAAGTCACATTTGCCCCGCGATGCAACGCGGCTTGTGCTAAAGCTAACCCCATTTTACCTGTGGAGGGATTGCCAATAAACCGTACTGGGTCAAGATATTCTCTGGTTCCCCCAGCACTAATTAATACGCGTTTACCAATTAAATCTCGTTTGCCACCAGTGTGCAATAGTGATTGGATATAAGTCAGAATTTCTGGGGGTTCAGCCATTCTACCAGCACCGATGCGATCGCACGCCAATAATCCTGATGCTGTACCCAGTCCATGATATCTGCCATCAGTTAATAGTTGTCGCCAATTGCGCTGCACTGCCAATTGTTCCCACATATCCGTATTCATGGCTGGTGCTAACAACACGGGACAAGTAGAAGCCAGCACTGTATTTGTGAGTAAATTGTCTGCCATGCCATAAGTTAGCTTGGCTAATGTATTCGCCGTCAAGGGCGCAATTACCAGCAAATCTGCCCATTCACCTAACTCAATATGTAACGGACGCGAGTGAGTTGGTTGCCAAAAACTGTCATCTGTGTATGCACAATGACGGGATAAAGTTGCTAAAGTTAAAGGCGTGATAAATTCTTGTGCCGAACGGGTGAGAATCACTCGGACTTCCACCCCTGTTTGAAATAGCGTCGAAACTAATTGACAAACTTTGTAGGCGGCGATACCGCCACCTACACCAATGAGAACCCTGTTCAATTTGCGATTGGAAGTTAGGGATTTGGGATTAAATGCTGATGGCATGAGCGAGTGCAGATTAATAACTCTGATTTTAGCCAGTTAACCCTAATCCCAAATCTCAAATTCCCAATTGTTACGCTTCGTCGTAGGCTTCTAAATCCAAGAGATAGATATAGGGTTCAACTAACTCAGGACGCTGAAACGCGATCGCGCGTAGCAGATGCCAATCATTTAAACCCTCAAAAGCATTGCTGTAATTATCTAGTTCCAGACGATTAGCCAACTCTTCCACATCTGCCTTAGTCATGGCAGCAATTTCTTTTTTGGAAATGCTTAAAGTTTTCATAATGCTTGCCCCTCCCTTATGCAGAATTCTCACCCAGCATGGTTTGAGTTGCGCTTGACGCAGCCACCCAATATATCTTACTCATTAGAGGGCATAGATTTCGTAAAAACTTTCAGGATTTTTAGCATAATTTGCAAAAAATTGGTATCCCACACTAGCCAATTACATTGACAACAAAATTTCGTAGCACCTCTAACATTTGTGGACTAATTTCATGCCCCATATCAAATTCGTGGTAATTTACTGCCATACCCAAAGACTCTAAAAATTCCCGTGCTTTTAAGGCGGCTGGGAGTGGTACAACTTGATCGGATCTCCCATGCATGATTAATGTCGGCGGCAGACTACTTTTAGCGGTTGTGACTACATCAGGATGCAAATACCCGCTCATCACAACTAAACCGGCTAGAGGCAATTTGAGTCCTACATCCAAAGTCATCGCCCCACCTTGAGAAAATCCACTCAAAATAGTGCGCGACAAAGGCACACCAGTACTACTTTCTAAAGATTGCAGTAAATCTATGAGCAGTTGCTGACTGGTGATTAATCCTTCATAAATATTTTCCATCCTCAGGTCATACCATGCCCTACCTGTAGCGGAATGAGGATAAGGAAAAGGTGCATTAGGAAATACAAACTGGTAATTAGGTAAATTTAAAAAGGGTAATAAAGAAGCTACATCTTCAGCATTAGCTCCCCAACCGTGCAAAGCTACGATTAAACCTGCGGGTGGTTGAGGAGTTGAGGGGGGAACGGTAATAAATTGCAGAGACAGGGGTCTACTCCTAAAAATTATGCTCTTCTAGTAGATCCTATCTCTACAAACCAGTCTTGAATATTCTTTGTGTCTTGGTGTCTTTTATGATTTCAGTGGCATTTGCTGTTTTTCCCAAGAATACTGGCACTGTCAGCGTCACAGAAACTAAAAGCTATAGACATATCTGATTGGATGGCATCTTGATCTCCCTCACACCAAAATATTACACGAGAACAATTCCTATCTGAATGCCATTGCTTTTAGACAAACTTTTTGATTTAATAGAAACTATTCTCAAGTATCTATTGGAACTTAATTTCAATTAGTTTGTCAATACCATGAGCTAAAAAATTGCTATAAACAACAGATTGCATAATTTTTGGAATTTAAGTGGCACAGATGCATCACTTATGATCTCAATTTGTCACATACCATTGGCAATTCTGATAAAAAATTAATTGAAAAAATAGATTTTTCAATCAATAGTTTTGTGTCTAGTGGAGGAAAGTATGAAGCGTCGCCAATTTATTTATTTAGTGGGACTAGCAACTGCTAGTGGTGGATTAGCGATCGCTTGTGATGCGAATCCTAATCAAGCTTCTACAGAGTTAGAAAAAGAGTTAGTTGTTTACTCAGGACGTAACGAGAAACTAATCGGCGAACTAATTAAACAGTTTGAAGCACAAACTAATGCAAAAGTTCAAGTCCGCTATGGTGATACGGCTGAGTTAGCATCAGCTATTTTAGAAGAAGGGACAAATAGCCCCGCAGATGTATTTTTTGCCCAAGATGCTGGTGCGCTCGGAGCTATTCAAAAAGCCGGGAGAGCAGTAGAATTACCAACATCATTGCTGAATCAAGTAGATAGTGCTTATCGTTCCCCGGAGGGAAAATGGCTAGGAATTACTGGTAGAGTGCGTAGTGTAGATTACAATACAAAATTAGTCCAGCCAGGGGAATTACCATCTTCCATCTTTGATTTTACTGACTCCAAATGGCAAGGAAAAATGGGTTGGGCACCAACAAATGGCTCGTTTCAATCTTTTGTTACAGCCTTGCGAGTTGCCGAGGGAGAAGACAGAGCTAGGCAATGGTTAGAAGGTATTAAAGCTAACAATGCCAAGATTTATCCCAATAATACTTCAATAGTAGAAGCTCTCACCCGCAGCGAGATAGCCGTGGGATTTGTTAATCACTATTATCTAGAACGCATCAAACAAGAAAATCCTCAAGTTCCCGTGGAGCATCATTTTACAGATGATATTGGTTCCTTGGTAAATGTCGCAGGTATAGCAGTTCTTAATAGTGCTAAAAATCCGAATAATGCTCAAAAATTTATCGAATTCATGCTGAGTGAAAATGCTCAAAACTATTTTGCTAATCAAACTTATGAGTATCCTTTAACTTCGGGAATTGCTCCCAAAGGGAAATTGAAATCACTCCAAGAAGTACAAAAACAAACTAAAAAAATTGACTTGAGTAATCTCAATGATTTGGAGGCAACACTCCAACTAATGCAGCAAGTCCAAATTATCTAAGCTGTTAATAAGCGCATTAAATTTGGTAAGTAAGAAAAAATCTCAAGTTTTTGAGAAGTTTTCTTGCTTATCAGTACAAGTTAATGGTAATGAATAAAAATAGCAAAATTATTGCAAAAACTTTCTGTTAAGAAAAATTGGGAGTGGGGAAATTGAAAACTTTGCCATTAATGAAAGTTTCAGCCGGAGCTTTAGCTTTTATGCTAAGTTCGGGAGTTGGGTTAAGTGTAGATGCACAAACAAAAACCCTGACTATCTATTCAGGTCGAGGAGAAAAGCTGATTGAGCCGTTGCTGGAAAAAGCCAAAAAGGACTTGGGTATGAATATCCAAGTACGTTATGGTGATACAGCTGAATTAGCGATCGCCTTGATAGAAGAAGGTAAAAACACCCGTGCCGATTTGTTTTTTGCCCAAGATGCTGGTGCTTTAGGCACATTAGAAAGACTAAAGCGGACACAGCAAATTTCTCCTAACCTGCTGAACAAAGTTGATCCGCGTTTTCGCTCTCCCCAAGGTCATTGGCTAGGAATCTCTGGGCGTGCCCGTGTCATTGACTACAATACCAAGTTAGTCAAGAAAAATGAGCTACCAAATTCAATTTGGGACTTAACAAAACCCAATTGGCGCGGTAGAGTTGCTTGGGCACCAACTAACGGCTCATTTCAGTCATTTGTGACCGCCATGCGGGTATTGGAAGGAGAACCAAGAACTCTACAATGGCTGCGAGCCATGAAAGCTAATGGAGTTAAAGATTACCGCAATAACACAGCGATCATCGAAGCTTTAGGACGCGGAGAAGCTCATGTTGGTTTGGTAAACAACTACTACTTAGCCAACTTCCAAAAAGATAATCCTAACTTCCCTGTGGCTCATCACTACACCAAACAAGACGCAGGCTCAATGTTTAACGTCGCCGGAGTCGCAATTCTAGACTCCACCAAACAAAAAGCGGAAGTAGAAAAATTGATTGACTACCTACTCAAACCCAGTTCACAAACTTATTTTGCCCAACAAACTAACGAATATCCTCTAGTTTCAGGAGTACCAGCGCCAGCGAAACAATTACCACTGAGCCAGATCAATTCACCCAAGATTAACCTGACAAACTTGAATGATTTGCCAGGAACTTTAGAATTACTACAGCAGGCAGGAGTTTTGTAGCAATTGAAATCCTCGGTTCGCCCTCCATTATTTCTCATCTTAGCGGCGGCGGTGGTGGCAGTAGCCATTACCCTGCCATTAGTATATTTAGTCATCCGTGCAGCAGGTATTGGCGGGGAAGAATTCTGGGAATTAATTTCTCGTCCCCGCAACGTCATGATTTTTTTCAATAGTGCAGCTATGGCAGCAACAGTAACGTTATTTTCAGCGCTGATTGCTGTGCCATTAGCATTTTTAACTGTGCGGACAGACTTACCAGGACGAGGTTTTTGGTTGGTAGCGACCACATTGCCCTTGGCAGTTCCCAGCTATGTGGGTAGTTTTGCTTTGATTGCGACCTTAGCACCGAGAGGGAGCTTTTTACAGTTATTGCTGCAACCCTTGGGCGTAGAAGAATTGCCTTCTATTTATGGTTTTCCGGGGACAGTGTTAGCAATAACTTTATTTACCTATCCTTATCTACTCCTCAGTGTACGTTCTGGCTTGCAAGGTATCGACCCTTTTTTAGAGGAAGCCGCTCGTAGTTTAGGTTATAGCAGTAGAGAAACCTTTTTTAAGGTAGTTTTACCCCAGCTAAAACCATCAATGATTGCCGGGGGATTATTGGTAGCCTTGTATGCTTTACGCGACTTTGGTACACCTTCGCTGATGCGGTTTGATGCCTTTACCAGGGCAATTTTTCTACAATACAAAGCTAGTTTTAACCGCAACACAGCTGCCGCTTTATCTTTAATGTTGGTGGCACTAGTATTGCTGATTTTATGGCTAGAGTATCGAGTGCGATCGCGGGCTGCATATTACAGTCGTGGTTCCGCTTCCCTACGTCCACCTAAAATTGTCAAGTTGGGAATTTGGAAATGGCCTGCTGTGGGCTTTTGCTTACTAATCACTAGCTTCGGTGTAGTACTACCAGTAGGTATCACCTTATTTTGGCTAATTCGGGGACTTAACAGTGGCTACGACTTTCCTAATTTGTTACCCAGTACCCTGAACTCAGTTTCGGCAGCTGGACTAGCGGCTTTAGCAACCACAATTTTTGCCTTGCCAGTGGCAATTTTATCAGTCAGGTTTCCCACGAGAATCACCGCTATTATTGAACGCTGTTCTTATGTGGGATTTGGTGTGCCAGGAATTGTTATCGCCTTATCCTTGGTATTTTTTGGTGCCAACTATCTACCAGCTTTGTACCAAACTCTACCAATGCTCGTGTTTGCATATTTAGTATTATTTTTACCGCAATCAGTAGGAACAGTACGCACTTGTCTTTTACAAGTCAATCCCCAACTAGAAGAATCAGCACGCAGTTTAGGGAGAAATGCTTGGCAAACCTTACGAGAAGTCACCCTTCCTCTAGTGAGACCTGGTGTGTTGAGTGGAGCCGTGTTGGTGTTTCTCACAGCAATTAAAGAATTACCGGCGACGATGCTATTAGCACCCATAGGCTTTACCACCTTAGCCGCACAAATTTGGCAAGCTACAGAAAATGTGGATTTTGCTGACGCTGCATCTGCCTCATTAGCGATGCTGCTGGTTTCTATGGGTTCAACTTTATTGGTGTTATCCCAAGAGAACATTAAGAAAGAGCAAATAATTAGTAAAGCCGAAATCCAAACCAAATTCTAATTTCCTAGCCTGTGTTATCTACCTATGCAACAAGCAATTGTTCACTTACAGAATGTCACCAAGCAGTTTTCCGCACATGCCTCTCCCGCAGTAGATAACGTATCTTTTACATTGCAACCAGGAGATGTATTGGGATTGCTCGGCCCGTCTGGTTGCGGTAAAACTACGCTATTGCGGCTGATTGCTGGTTTTGAGCGCCTGCAAGCAGGAACAATTGCAATTGGCGGCCAGATAGTTAGCAACATCTCTACTTATATCCCTGCTGAACAGCGTGACATTGGCATTGTTTTTCAAGATTATGCTTTATTTCCCCATCTGACTGTGGCAGAAAATGTCGCTTTTGGGTTGAAACATTTTAGTAAACAGCAAATACAAACACGTACAGCCGAAGTCATTGATTTAGTAAGACTCGCAGGCTTAGAAAAACGCTACCCTTACGAACTCTCTGGCGGACAGCAGCAACGGGTGGCCCTGGCTCGTGCTTTAGCACCCCAACCTCAACTGATGCTTTTGGATGAACCTTTGAGCAATCTTGATATTCAAGTGAGATTGCGGTTGCGCGAAGAAGTGCGAGACATTTTGAAAGCGGCGGGGACTTCAGCTATTTTTGTTACCCACGATCAAGAAGAAGCACTAGCTATTTCGGATATTGTGGGTGTGATGCGGCAAGGACACTTAGAACAAATCGGTACACCAGAAGAAATTTATACTCATCCAGCATCACGATTCGTTGCCGAATTTGTCACTCAAGCCAATTTCCTTCCCGCCCGTCGTCAAGGTAATCTATGGGAAACAGAAGTTGGTTGTTTTGAGGTTGCAGCTAATCACAACCATGATACTGGCGAAATTATGATCCGCCAGGAAGGCTTAATCATCCAACCTGCTAGTGATTCTCCTGTCGTGATTCGCAGTCGGCGGTTTTTAGGGCGTGAGTACCTATATTGTTTAAAAACTCCCTCTGGGAAGGAACTCCACGCGCGGACAATGACTGATATGGCATTACCTATAGGCGCACGGGTACAGGTATCTGTGGCTGATGATGCTGTTAAAGTTTTTCCCCAATAATGGCGGTGAACTATAATCAGCAAGCCTAACAATTTTATCTTTATTTATCACCTACTCCTAGCCTCAATAGCAGTTAATATTGTATGTATTGTTGTATTACCTTTGTCAGGGAGGCAGACAGTCAAATGACACAGGAATTCATCGACCTCAGAAATAGTATTTTACAAGGACGTTATGCAGATGCTTTGGCAATTGTCGATGAATTAGAGGGGATGAGTAAACAAGCAATTCTGCGTAATATCCAATCTTATGTCAACATTTTGCTAATTCATTTAATTAAAAATCAAATAGAGCAAAAATTAACAAATTCTTGGGTTGCTTCTATTCGTAATTCCATCCGAGAAATTAAAAAGCTAAATATTAAAGATAATAAAAAGTTTTATTATATAAATCAAGATGAATGGGAAAATTTGATAGAAGAGGAAGTAATTGAAGATGCCATAGCTGATGCCAGTGTGGAAGTAATGAATGGGAAGTACAGTCAATTTCAACTTGCTGACATCATAGATAGAACTAGGTTAATTGAGAATGCTTTAAAGTTTTTAGCCTTAACTTATTCTTATTCAGCTAAAGAATTACCAGCAGTTGTAGCAGAAACCTTAACTCAGTTACCTGGTGGTGAAGATTGGAAAGCAGGAAGATGGTAAATATAGCAACAAAAAATGGTCACATAATTATCCTATTATTGATTATTTATCTTCATTTTTCTTGAGTACAAGCTTTTTGGACATGCTCCAGAATTTTTCTTTCTGCTTCATCATCGTAATTGGGTGTTATGTCCATTAATGATTGCGAATGTCCACCTCAGAAATTTGCCAATATATGGTTAATGAACCAGACTTTTATTGAAGAATAATTCTTCATGGTCTTGAAGTGAGCTAAAGCTTATGTAAAAATTGGGGTCTTTCGGCTTCATGACTTTTGAGGAATTGCAACATGGCGCGTCTAGCACTGCTGAGTGTATCTAATAAGACTGGTATAATCGATTTAGCTCGGAGCTTGGTCGAAGAATTTGACTTTGATTTAATCAGCAGTGGGGGAACAGCCCAAGCTCTCAAAGATGCGGGACTCCCTGTTACCAAAGTCGCAGATTACACAGGTTCACCAGAAATTTTAGGTGGTCGAGTCAAAACGCTACATCCCCGCATTCATGGCGGAATTTTGGCACGAAAAGATGTTCCCCAAGATGTGACGGATTTAGAAAATAACCAAATTCGCCCAATTGATTTAGTAGTAGTGAATCTTTATCCTTTTGAGGAAACGATCGCTAAACCAGGAGTAACATTATCTGAGGCAGTTGAGCAAATTGATATCGGTGGCCCGGCGATGCTTAGGGCTTCCTCGAAAAATTTTGCCCATCTCACTGTGTTATGTGACCCGGTACAATATAACGAGTATTTGCAGGAATTACGCCAAAATAACGGGGAAGCGTCCCTGGAGTTTCGCCAAAAAGCTGCTTTAAAAGGTTTTTTGCATACTGCTAGTTACGATCAAGCAATAGCCTCTTACCTCTCTGGTACCCAGCAATACACTCTAAGCGGGACACAATTACAATCTCTGCGTTACGGTGAAAACCCTCATCAAAGCGCCGCCTGGTATCAAACTGGGACTACCCCAACGGGATGGACAGCCGCTACAAAACTGCAAGGTAAAGAACTTAGTTACAATAACCTGGTTGATTTAGAAGCTGCACGCCGGATTATTGCTGAGTTCAATGATACTCCAGCTGCAACGATTATCAAACATACCAACCCCTGCGGGACGGCTTTGGGAAATACCGTTGTGGAAGCTTACCAAAAAGCTTTTAACGCTGATTCAGTTTCGGCCTTTGGTGGAATTGTGGCACTTAACCGTCCGATTGACGTTGCTACGGCAAATGAGTTAACTAAGACATTTTTAGAATGCGTGGTTGCACCAGGTTGCGATGCAGAAGCTCAAGAAATTCTTGCGAAGAAATCCAACCTGCGAGTTTTGACTTTAGCAGATTTGAGTAGTGGTGCCAAGGATACAGTCAAGGCGATCGCAGGTGGGTTTTTAGTACAAGCAGCCGATGATGCGATCGCAGATACTAGTCAATGGCAAATTGTCACCGAACGTCAACCCACCGCAGATGAATTAGCTGAATTACTCTTTGCTTGGAAAGTCTGCAAACACGTGAAATCAAATGCCATTGTCGTCACAAGCGATCGCACTAGCTTAGGTGTAGGTGCTGGTCAAATGAATCGCGTTGGCTCAGTTAAAATTGCCCTAGAACAAGCTGGGGAAAAAGCCCAGGGTGCAATTCTCGCCAGCGATGGGTTCTTCCCTTTCGATGATTCTGTGAAAACAGCCGCCGCCGCAGGAATTACTGCGATCGTCCAGCCAGGGGGAAGTTTGCGTGATCAAGATTCCATCAAAGCTGCTAATGAATTGGGTTTAGTCATGGTGTTCACTGGTGTACGTCACTTTTTACACTAATTTCTTGTCAGTAAGCATGGTACACTTAGCAAACTGTCACTCACCATACTTGGTTTTTAACAAAACGATAGTATCCTTTAATTGTGTGTGAGGAGCATGTTAAAAATAAAAAGCGCTTGGGGTGGAAACACGGCAACACTCCCAGGCGCTTTTTAATTGACTTTTAAAAATTGTCCACTTATCAAAGTGTCACTCACTACACTTGCCATCGCCTATTTTAGGTGATATTCTCTATTTGTGTGTGAGGAGCAAGTTAAAAGTAAAAAGTGCCTGGGGTGGAAACACGGCAACACTCCTAGGCACTTTTTAATGTTTGGGTCTAGATTTAACTCTGCATAAATTTTCACTTCAGCAGTTTAATTGAAAATTGTTATACACAAAGTTTAGGTTGTATTTCAGTAATAATACTTGGTAATATTTGGGATTTCCCAATCTAGCGACAAAGATATAGGACTTAAGCAAAATACTTCTCTAACTCTCATTCCTCCGTGTTCTCTGTGGCTCTGCGGTATGCGCTACGCGAACAATTCTTCCGTAACTTGTGCGTCAGTCCTAACTCTATTTATGCCGCTAATTTGAGGGCTAGGGCACGAAACCAAGGCTTAGGTAGGATTTTAAGACTTGTGTGTACACAGTAGCCTTGCAGGGGAGAGGTTTTTTCCACTTGTCGAACTTACGTAATTTACGAAGTCGATCGCCTTCAGCTAAAAGTAAAGTTTTGTAATTAAATTATCGATCTGCGTATAAACCACAAGCTCAAGCCGATATCCCAATAGAAGCAAGCGATCGCTTACCTAATTAAGACAGAAGCTTGTGGTTAAATAACCTAAATATCAGCAAAACTTAGCCAATCTTTAAACTTTTTACGGTTCTAAAAATTTTAAACTTGTGCTTAACGCTGACAATTTCCCACATTCAAGATTTTATGAGTTTTCAATTATACATTCACTTTTTGTTAAGCGATGAAAAACCAATTTTTACAGCTTGGCACCTGCGCAATTTGTACAACATTAACCGTTATTAGCGGCACCAGCATCGAACAGCTACTACTGAATAACCACAAGGAAGTTTGGCACTCTCATACTGCCTTAGCGCAAACAGCAGAGGAACGAATTTCTCGTCAAGTATATCAAAAAGCTAATCCTGCTACAGTGACAGTTGTAACAGATATAGGTCATGGAAGTGGTTTTGTTGTCAGTCAAGATGGGTTAATTATCACCAACGCCCATGTTATTAAACCACCACCAAGTAGACCAGAAGGTTATAATCCTCATGATTTTCCTAGTGTAGTGACAGTGGTTTTCGCCGATGGAAGAAGAGTAGCGGCTGATGTACTGGGTTTTGCCAAAGCAGGATTAGATTTAGCAGTTCTTAAAATCCATAATCAGAAAAACTTGTCTGCATTACCTTTGGCTACTGCTGGATCTGCTTCAGTAGGCGATCGCGTTTTTTCCCTTGGGACTCCTCTCCATGCAGACTTGCAAAATACGTTTACCCAAGGTTACATCACTCGGATTAACTCAAATAATGGCGCAATTCAACATGATGCCGTCATTATGGGTGGGAACTCCGGAGGCCCACTTCTCAATACCCAAGGTCAAGTCGTGGGAGTGAATACCGCAGTAATTTCCACCGGTGAGAGACTGAATACAGGCATAAGCTTTGCCATCCCTGTTTCTCAAGTTCACTCTTTTGTTACCGCAGCCAGAAGAAGAGATATTTCTAGTACATCTACCATATTTAATCCCCAGGAAAAACCACAGATTGCAACTATTTCACTCAATGGTCAAGTAATCAAAGGCAATTTAGGTAACAGCGATCGCCCTTTAGTCAGAAGTAATGGTAGTTTTGTCAATTTGTACCAATTTCAGGGTCGAACCAATCAAAAGGTAGTCATTGAGATGAATAAATAGTCAAATGATTAACCCAGTGTTAGAGGATGTTTGAAAAGTTTTGAGCGGTCAAAATTTATGCTAATCGCCTCACCATGATGCGGATCATAGCAAGGTAGATAAACGTCTCTGATGTTTCGGGTAATAACTCATAGTCTCTAACCAAACGCCGACATCCCATAAGCCAACCAAAAGTGCGCTCAACCACCCAACGTTTTTTGAGCAAGATAAAGCCCTTGGTTTGCTCTGGGCGCAACACCACCTGCACAATCCAACGGCAAAAATTCATTATCCATTGCATAAACGGTTCACCATCAAAGCCACCATCGACCCAGAGCGTTGTCAAGCGAGATATCTTTTGATGAGACTGTTTGACTCGTTTGAGAACTTGTTTACCCCCAGAACGTTCACCCACACTGGCTGCTGTGACCAAGACCCGCAACACTAACCCCAAGGTATCAACCGTCATAAATCGTTTACGTCCTTTAATTTTCTTCCCTGAATCAAACCCAACTTCTTGACTCACCATTGCCGCAGTTTTCACACTTTGACTGTCGATTATGGCTTCGGATGGACTCGGATGGCGTTCAATATCGATTCTCGTCCACTCTCTTAACCTGTCGTGGATGTGCAACCACGTCCCATCTTTACGCCAATTGCGGAAATATGTGTACACTGTTTGCCAGGGAGGAAAGTCTCCCGGTAACCCTCGCCATCGCACTCCCTCAACCAAGACATAGAAAATGGCGTTTATGACTGACCACATATCGACTTCACGCTTGCGTCCACCGGGTTTTGCCTCTGGAATCAGGTCACTCAGAAATTCATATTGGTTACGGGTTAGATTGCTGGGGTAAGCTTTACTCATCATGTCACTCTCTCGGTGCTGTTTACTATTCATTCACAGCTTATACTGAGAGAGCTTTTTTACACCCTGCCTGACTTTTCAAACAACCTCTGTGACAATCCTAAATAATTTATCAAAATTAGTGTTTTTACGAATTAATGAAATGTTGTATTTAGCTGTTGGTGTGCTTAAAACTATACCTTTCCAGGTGACTCGAAAAATTTCTTTATTATTAGTTCTTCTATACTAAATATATTGGTTTCTTTGTGGTGTGACGCTTGGGGGTGCGGAATGTGGGATTCAAGCAAGCAAAGATGCCACCTCAGAAAATATTTTTTTAGGAAATATCTAAGACTTAATTAAAACAAATTTACGAAGATGAAAATTGTCAAAATGAGAGTGTCGCCAAACAATAGCTGTCAGCAAAAGTTGCCAAGAAATAGGACAAAATACTGACTTATCTAACATCAACAAAAAAGTTTGAAAATTTCTTTGCTTGAGAGCAGCTAAAGTCCAATGCAGTTTGAGGTAATTTTTGATATTTTGCAGCGTCGGGAGATGAGGGCGGTGTTTTTCGTTAACTAAAGCGTAAATTTTCTCTTTTATTAAAATATTTGTATCTAGCCGTCGAGATAAAGAAAACTTATGATTATATGCGCCAGGCCAAATAGTCCGGTAGGCGAGGCATTGATTAATAAAAACAGCATGACCAAATTGGGCAATCCGAATCCAGGAATCAATATCATCACAGTTGGCATCAAATTTGGAGTCCCAACCATAAGTTTGCCAGAAAGCATCACGGCTACAAGCTACTTGAGCAGGTGTACCAAAAGGCACAAGTTCTAAGAGCATACCGTAGTGAATATCTGCTTGCGGGATATAAAAAGCTAAACCAGGGCCAAGTCGGGGAGTGCGACTGAGTTCAACTTCATGACTATCCACCTGAGCTGCCACACAAGAGCAGATTACAGCACCAGGACATAGAGCGATCGCTCTGGCCATCTCTTCTAGACAGTTAGGAGCGAGGTAATCATCATCATCCAAAAACTTAATCCAGTCACCACTGGCTTTTTGGACTCCAGCATTTACCGTGGCCGCATGACCTTTGTTAACTGGATTGCGATGGTAAACAACAGAGTTACCTAAGCTTTGAATATATGTTTCAGTTTCATCAGATGAACAGTCATCGGCAACAACTACCTCACAAGGAATCGTTTGGTTAAGGGCAGAGTCAATCGCTCGACGCAGCAAGTCTAAGCGGTTATAGGTAGTGATGACAACGCTAAATTTCATAAATCCGATGCCTGGAGCACAGACTTTTGCAATATAGCTTTGATACCTGGGCTATTGTAATCGGTAAAATTATCGATATTTAAATCTAAAAATAAGTAGACTGAAAGAGGATTATCGATTTATTATTAATGATTGTGAGTTTTTAAAGCAGACAGGCTATGAGCGCTCAAGAGATCATCCGCTCCATTGAAGCGGAACAACTAAAATCAGATCTACCCATTATTTATGTGGGTGACACCGTGAAAGTCGGCGTGAAAATCAAAGAAGGACAGAAATACCGTGTGCAGCCCTACGAAGGCGTTGTCATTGCTAAACGCAATGGTGGTATTAACGAAACTATTACAGTCCGTCGCGTGTTTCAAGGCATTGGTGTAGAGCGGGTGTTTTTGTTGCATTCTCCCCGGATTGACAACATCAAAGTCCTGCGTCGAGGTAAAGTCCGGCGTGCTAAACTCTACTATCTACGCGATCGCGTAGGTAAAGCCACCCGGATCAAACAACGGTTTGACCGCTCTTTGTAAACCTCGGCTCAAAGTATGGGAGAAAATTCTGCTAGCAAGCGGCATTTGCCGCTAATTTGTTCCCCCGACAAAAATCAGGTAAAATAAGAGTCGAAATTGCGTTACACTAAAAAAGGTTCGGCGCAATAACTGAATCCAACCCAGCTTGTGCGCTCTTAGTTCAGTTGGTAGAACGCAGGTCTCCAAAACCTGATGTCGGGGGTTCAAGTCCTCCAGGGCGCGCTCGAAAACAAAAAACATAGCCCGAAAGAATGGCACTTTTGCTAAGATAGCATTTAGTGCTAACTATTTTTGGTACAATTATTTTGTATTTGCAGCTTTTTTGCTTCCAGATAAGTATGATGGAGTCGAAGCTGTAGACCTGGATGAAAATTAGCAGGGTATAGCTGTATAAGAAATGGGGGGATAGACGACAGTGGCCAAAAAAAATGAAGCAGAAATGCCAGCAACCACCAATGGATTTAGTTTGACGAACTTCTTTCAGGGTACCAGAGAAGAACTGGAAAAAGTGGTTTGGCCCAGTCGAAAGCAGCTAGTGAGCGAATCAGCAGCTGTGCTGTTAATGGTGACACTCTCCGCATCTTTGATATATTTGGTCGATGGATTGTTTGCTTGGGTAGCAAAACAGGTGTTCTGATGACTTTTGCAACAGACGAACCATACAACTCAGCGTTGCAGTCAGAGGAAACAGCAGAAACAGCGTCGAATGAAGCACGCTGGTATGCAGTACAAGTAGCCTCAGGCTGTGAAAAACGCGTTAAGACAAACTTGGAGCAACGTATTCAAACGTTTGATGTGGCTGACAAAATTATCCAAGTGGAAATTCCCCATACGCCAGCAGTAAAAATTCGCAAGGATGGTAGTCGCCAACACACCGAAGAAAAAGTTTTTCCCGGTTATGTGTTAGTGCGGATGGTAATGGAAGATGATACTTGGCAGGTGGTGCGAAACACCTCTCATGTAATTAACTTCGTGGGAGCAGAACAAAAACGTGGCGGTAGCAAAAGTCGCGGTCACGTCAAGCCAGTACCCCTAGGTCACTCAGAAGTAGAACGGATATTCAAACAGACTAGCGAACAGGAGCCAATTGTCAAAATTGACATGGCTACTGGTGATAAGATAGTCGTGCTTTCTGGTCCATTTAAAGACTTTGAAGGCGAGGTGATTGAAGTCAGTCCAGAGCGAAGCAAACTTAAAGCCTTGCTCTCGATTTTTGGCCGGGATACACCAGTAGAATTGGAATTTAATCAGGTAGAGAAACAGAGCTAACACAAATGGCGAAGAAAGTAGTAGCGGTCATTAAACTGGCCCTGAATGCTGGAAAAGCCAACCCAGCACCACCAGTGGGGCCTGCATTGGGTCAACACGGTGTGAACATTATGATGTTCTGCAAAGAGTACAACGCCAAAACAGCAGACCAAGCTGGAATGGTAATACCTGTAGAAATTTCGGTGTTTGAAGACCGGAGTTTTACATTTGTACTCAAAACACCCCCAGCATCAGTACTGATTCGCAAGGCAGCGAAAATAGAAAGAGGCTCTAATGAACCCAATAAAAAGAAAGTTGGGTCAATTACCAGAGCACAATTGCAAGAAATTGCTCAAACGAAAATGCCTGATCTCAACGCCAATGACATAGAAGCGGCGATGAATATTGTGGCAGGTACTGCCAAAAATATGGGCGTGACAATTGCCGATTAGTCATTGACAAAAGACGCAAGACTAATAACAAAACTTATCGGGGGAGAAGCAAAACTTCGTAATTACCCCAGGAGAGAAAAATGGGAAAAAAAATATCGCGTCGTTTGCAGGCGCTGCTAGAAAAAGTAGAAGACAAGGATTATGAGCCTTTAGAGGCTTTAAATCTGTTAAAAGAGACAGCAACAGCTAAATTTCCTGAAGCCGCAGAAGCACATATTCGGTTAGGGATTGACCCCAAGTATACAGACCAACAACTGCGGACAACGGTGGCACTACCCAAAGGTACTGGACAAGTTGTACGGGTGGCGGTAATTGCTAGAGGTGAAAAAGTCACAGAAGCCAGTAACGCTGGTGCTGATGTAGTTGGTTCAGAAGAGCTGATTAACGAAATTCAACAAGGCATGATGGATTTCGACAAGCTGATTGCTACACCGGATGTGATGCCACAGGTGGCAAAGTTGGGTAAATTATTAGGCCCTCGTGGTTTAATGCCATCACCCAAAGGTGGAACCGTGACATTTGACGTAGCAAGTGCGATCGCTGAATTCAAAGCTGGTAAATTAGAATTCCGAGCTGATCGAACTGGCATTGTCCATGTTATGTTTGGTAAGGTTGCATTTTCCCCTGAAGATTTGTTGGTAAACTTGAAGGCGTTACAAGAAACTATTGACCGTAACCGTCCTTCAGGAGCCAAAGGTCGTTATTGGCGTTCAATTTATGTAGCCTCTACTATGGGGCCATCGATTAAAGTCGATATCAGCGCTCTACGGGATTTGAAACTGACCGAAGTAGCTTAATAGGGATGAGAGACTAGAGACGACGAGAAAAGCTCAGTACCTAGTACATTCTCCCGACTCAAAACTAAATAAGCAAAGCCGGAGAAAGCAGGAGCCAGTGGCTTAAATATCCTGCCGAGGTTAAAGCTCTAATTGCCTAAAGTATTACCCTTTGTGGTTTGATTACTGAGGTATAATGAGTCTTTTTGTGAAACCCCGGCCAAAATAGCTGGGGTTTATTGTTTTTAATCGAACAGAGTAAAACACACAAGTTAAGACCAAAAAGAGATTTAAATCCGGTGCTGAATTTAGCAAAAATAGGGAGAGCTACTCCCGAATTTATGCCTGTGGATAAAAACCGCCGCGCGGCTCTAGTTGAAGCAGGAAGTAACACTGATTCTAGTCTTAATGAATAGATTGGGGAAGGTTTTACTTAGCGAAAATTTATGATTTTGCCCTTGGAGGTGAAATAAGTATGGGTAGAACCCTAGAAGATAAAAAAGAGATAGTAGCTGACCTCAAAGAAACTTTGAGTGAGTCAACTTTGGCACTAGTCATTGACTATCAGGGGCTAACAGTTGCTCAAATCACTGACTTACGCCGCCGACTGCGTCCGACTGGCACTGTTTGTAAGGTAACTAAGAACACCTTAATGGGCATTGCTATTGACGGTGATGAAAACTGGCAACCACTTTCAGAATTGCTCAATGGTGCTTCGGCTTTTTTACTAGTTAAAGAGGATTTTTCCTCGGCAATTAAGGCTTATCAAGAATTCCAGAAAGTTACCAAGAAGACAGAACTTCGTGGTGGCGTTATGGAAGGTCGCCTGCTCAAAGAACCTGATGTCAAGGCTCTGGGAGACTTGCCATCTAAAGAACAACTCATCGCGCAAATTGCCGGAGCTATCAATGCTGTGGCTACTCAGTTAGCCGTGAGTATCAACGAAGTTCCTGGTTCTTTGGCCCGTGCTTTGCAAGCTAGGGTTGATAAAGAGCAAGGCGACAGCACTGAAAGTGCTGCTGAATAAAATCTGCCAAACTACACCAGAATTTGCCGGCTGAAGTTTACCCTTAAATCAAGTTTGGGGTAGACAACAACAAAATTAACATTACAGGAGTTATATCAATGTCTGCTACAACTGATCAAATTCTCGAACAATTAAAAACCCTTTCTTTGCTGGAAGCATCTGAATTAGTCAAACAAATTGAAGAAGCTTTTGGCGTGAGCGCAGCTGCACCTGCTGGCGGTATGATGATGATGGCTCCCGGTGCTGCTGCTGTTGCTGCTGAACCAGTAGAAGAGAAAACTGAGTTTGACGTTATCCTAGAATCCGTTCCTGCTGACAAGAAGATTGCCGTACTGAAGATTGTCCGGGAATTGACTGGTTTAGGTCTAAAAGAAGCCAAAGATATGGTAGAAGCTGCGCCTAAGGCAATCAAGGAAGCTATTGCGAAGGATGCTGCTGAAGATGCCAAGAAGCGGATTGAAGAAGCTGGCGGTAAAGTAACTGTCAAGTAATCAAGATTGCGCCACAGATTTGAAGTCCTTGTCATTCACATAATTTGATTAGGGACTATAAAAAAGCCTGCTTGTGCAGGCTTTTTTTTAATGCAAATCAGCATCCCAGATGCCTATGTAAATCCGATCCTTGTTGTTGCGTTCAATTACACCTTTTAATTTGCCAACATTAAAAGAGTATCGCCGAGTTTGGCGGTTGTAGACTTTTTGCAGACCTGACTGGATATTGCTAGTAGCATTACCACCAAGTTTTCCCTGTAATGTCGTTTGCATGACTTCCGGGGAAACAGATTGGTCAAAAGCTACCTCGGTTTGGCGAAGAATTCCCGTTTTTCGGTCAAATAAGTACCCCAGGTCAACATTATCTTCTAACTGATAGAGAAAAGCACGGGTATTCCATAACCCTTGGGAGATTTTACTAGGCTGTCCCAAAGCTGCTGTGACAGCACTTTCAGAAGTGCCAGTCGGAAAAGCTGGCACACTGGGAGTTTTGGTATTGCTAGGAGCTGAATCTTGGGTTGGTTCGGGAGCTTCTGGCTGTGGTGGTGCTGGTGCTGGTACTACTGGCTCTGAAGAAGATGCTGCTGGAGTTTCTGGCTGTGGTGGTGGGATGTTAGACTCTAGGACTGGTTCAGTTTCTGGAGTTTGTATCTGGGGTGGTGCTGATACCCTGGGGGTAGGTAGTAACGCAACTGGTGTCTCAGCAGGTTCCGAAGGCGGAGATTCTGGGGTAGTGGAGTTTGTCGCTGGTGGGGGTGTCGATGACGTAGTAATGGGTGTTTCAGATTGTGGTTGACGAGTAATGCTAGAAATTGCTACCCCACCAACTAAGCCACCCACTAGTAAACTGCCGATAATCCAAGTAGGCTTTTGCCAGTTGCTGGCTGGAATGGTTTGAGGGGAAGATATTGCTTTGGTTTGCTGAGTTGATGCTGCATTGGCAGGACTGAGGCTGATTGTGGGAGTAGCGATGGAAGATGGGGGAGAAATATCACTAGCAGACTTTAAAGCATATAGCATTTTACTGGCAGTACTATAGCGATCGCCTGCATGGGGTTTGATGGACTGATTGAGTACTGTGGTCAGATGAGCGGATATATCAGGCGCATACTCCTGCCACAAAATTTCTCCGGTTTGTAGATGTGTTTGCAGTTCTGATGGATGTTTGCCAGTCAGGAGATAAATCGCCGTTAAGCCTAAGCTGTAGATGTCAGTGGCGTAGACTGGTCGTCCTACAGCTTGTTCAGTAGGCATATATCCAGGTGTACCAATTACCATTGAGCGTGTAGGATAATTGGGAGAACTCACTACAGAACGGATAGTTTCCTTAACTGCACCAAAATCAATCAAAACTGGTTTGTTATCAAGGGAACGCAGAATTATATTATCCGGTTTGATATCCCGATGAATAATGCCTTTACTGTGGACATAATCCAATACTGATAGCAGACTCAAAAGAATTTCCCTAACAGCAGTTTCATTTACAGTACCTTTGGCTGCAATAACATCTGTCAAGGTTTGACCGTGAATCCATTCCTGGACTAGATAAAATAGCCCATTCTCGGAAAAGTAGGCATATAACTTGGGAATTTGGTCACTACTTTCACCCAGATACTCCAAAGTCGCAGCTTCTCTCTCAAAGCGCTGTTGAATCATTTGGTAGGTTTTGGGGTCATTAGCTATCGGTTTAAGTTGCTTGATGACACAGCGACGGCGAGAAGGCATGTGGGTATCTTCTGCCAGAAAGGTTTCGCCAAACCCACCAGCACCGAGTACTTGAATCACTTGATAGCGATTGTTCAGCAGCGTTGTTGTCATGAAAAGTACGAGTATTCACCCTTTCCAAATGTACATCAGATACTCTGACGAGTCAGAGACAGTTTATGTCCCCTATCTTGAGCTTAATCTGTGGCGTGGTTGAAGAGAAGTGTGAAATTTTCACGCTCCAGGCACAGAGAGTAAGAGTGTCCACAGGTAAATTGTCTTGATGCTATTTAACAGCACTCACAATCCATCTGCTATTTTCAGCATCCCACAAAAGTGAGAAGCGCACAGCACCAGGAACTTGTCTCCCATTTTTCATCAAGTATTGAAATTTGGCATCGACAGTGGCTGTTTCTGTACTTGCTTGTACTACATTAACTTGTGTTACATCAACGCTTTCTACTTTTCCTCCCCACCAGTCAAGGTAAGAAAGATAACCATTGGGGTGAAGACGTTGATTATCTTGCAGGCTGGGAGATAGTTGATTCCATGCAGCTTGATACTGACCCTGATTAATAGCTGCATAATAATTTTGCACAGCTTGTGCTGGTGAAGGTCTAGCGGTGGCTGGCTGTGTTGAAATAGGTATTTTAACAGATGGAGTTTCAGATGTAGAGGGTGCTGAATTTGTGGAAGTTTGGGAATTTACAGGTGGTGTGATATCTTCCGGGGTGTTGCGAATTGGCGAAGGTTCGCTGGATGAATTGATTGATTGAACCATTGGTTGTGGTGGTCTATTGAGGGCAAAACCAACGATAATAGCTCCACCAATCAAACCACCGACAATGAGACTGCCAAGAAAAATTCCTTTTTGTCCACTAGGTGGATGAGCAGGTGGTGGGGAAGTCCCTGGACTAACGGCAATTGTGTTTTGAGGTATGGCAGGAGGCGGTGCTGCTGCGACTGGTGGATACTGATAAGCTACTGTGGGTGGAACAGTGACTGACCCCAATTGTAAAGCTTCCTGGATTTCTCTAGCAGAAGCAAAGCGATCGCGTGGATGATAGGCGATCGCTCGATCTATCACTCCTGCTAATGTGGGACTTACACTTAGGGCGTATCTGTGCCAAATAATTTCCCCAGTCCGTGAATCTGTCTCTAATTCTTGCGGTTGTTTGCCTGTCAGTAAATAAATCGCTGTTAGACCTAAACTATACAAATCACTAGAATAAACTGGTCTGCCGGCTGCTTGCTCACTCGGCATATACCCAGGCGTACCAATGACAATCGAACTAGTAGGATTACCTTGGGAATTAAACACTGTTCCCATTGATTCCCTAGCCTTGACCCACATCAAACCTCTGCGTACCCTTGGCGTTAAAATTTCCCATTATTTGGGAAAATGTCTTCTTTTGTTACGGTCTTGATATTTACTAATATATTCAGCATTACGCTGCTCTAATTTTGACAATAATTTAGGAGGAAATGCTTTGGGTGAGTATATAGGATTATACCAAGGTTGGTTATTAAAATATGCTTGTAAGCCAGGAGTATCAAAGCGACGACCGTGACGAGCATAAATCGAATTTCGCATAATATCTAGCTCAAAACCGTCTTTGTCGTCCAAATCAGTATTTGTTACAGGTCTTTCGGATAGCCAGAAATAATTGTTTGTTGTTTCGCTAACTGTCGGTGATGGCAATATAGTTTGTTGGATTACCGGGGATGTAATATTTTTCTGGATGACTGGAGGTGAAGCCACAACAGGAGTTTCTGTAACTGTGGGTATAACTTTTTGGTCTGCTACAGGTTGAGGAGATGGTCTGAACACCTGACTAATAATTACAGATGCACCAATTAACCCACCTGCAATTAAACCACCCATGAGGATGCTATTGCGACTATGATTTTGAGTGGTAGGCTGGCGATTAACAGGAATAGTTGGCGGTGGTGGTGTTTGTACGATAGGCGGGTGGGAGAAGAACGGTTGCGTCGGTGGAATCGGGTTTGCTATGCTCTGCAAAGCATCTAACATGGCTTTAGCAGAAGCAAAGCGATCGCGTGGATGGTAGGCGATCGCTCGATCTAGCACCTCTACTAATGTAGGATTGATCTGACTAGCATACTGTCGCCACACAATTTCACCTGTTTGGGAATCTGACTCTAATTGTTGTGGCTGTTTCCCAGTGAGCAAATAAATCGCTGTCAAACCTAAACTATATAAATCACTAGAATAGACTGGTCTGCCGGCTGCTTGTTCACTCGGCATATACCCAGGTGTACCAATGACAATTGAACTGGTAGGATTGCCGTGGGAATTGAATACTGTTCCCATTGATTCCCGCACTGCACCGAAATCAATTAACACCGATTTACCATCACTATGACGCACCATGATGTTATCTGGTTTGATATCGCGGTGAACAATGTGCTGGGAGTGGACATACTCTAGGACAGGTAACAAATTTACCAATATCTCTTGGACAGCACCTTCACTAAATAACCCTTGCTTTTGCGCTTTTGTCGTCAGAGTTTCGCCTTCAATCCATTCCTGAACTAAGAAAAATTGCCCATTGGCAACGAAATAAGCATATAAAGCCGGAATTTGGTCAGTTGCGCCGCCGAGTGTTTCTAAAATGGCTGCTTCTCGTTGAAACCGTTCCTGCACCAGTTGATAAATCTGGGGATTATTTTGAATTGGTCTTAGCTGTTTCACCACACAACGGCGTTTTGAAGGCATATAGGTATCCTCAGCTAGATAGGTTTCACCAAACCCACCAGCACCCAATGTGCGGATAACTTGATAGCGATCGTTCAACAGAGTTTGCATACTTAGCGCCGAGCAGCACAACAATCATAGTCATATATTTTACATTTTGTCACCAGTACTAAACTCTGCATACCTCTGCGTGATTTGTGTTTCAACATTCTCCTCAATTCACTTTAAATCCAGTAATCCTTCCTCCTTCAACTTAGGATGGAAACGAAATTGTTCTTGTAAACCCCGGTCTTTTAACACTGCTAAAATTTCTGTTTCTACTCGCCGGGCAGCATTTTTAATACTTTTAATTTGCGCCAATTCATCATTAGCTGGATGATCATAATTGGCTTTTTCTTCAGGAGTCATGAATGGTTTAACATTTATAGGCTGTGTCCATATTTCTTGATTTTCGCTGTTTCCTAAAGGGACACTACCATTTTCAGCAATCCAAGCCTTTTCAATATTTTCCAAAACAGTACGGCTAGGACGTTCAATGGTTTGCACCTTTACCCAATAACATTGTTGTGGCTGACGAACTAAATGCTGCTTTAAACTCAGATAAACATCGCGTGAATATCCTACAAATTGCAACACTTTTGCTTGATCAAAAATTGCATACACTCCAATTTTACCTTGAAATATTTCAGGTAATTGACCGCGATCGTCAATGTAAGGAAAGTATTCCAGATTTGCCAAAGTAGGAAAATTTGTTTCTGTAGTCATAATTTAAATTTACCATTTTCTCCGGAATTGATTAATCATCAAATATGATTAACTATGAATAACTATTCACTGAATTTTCCGATAAATTGCACAAAGACGACTAGGTTTAAAAATTTTAGCTTTGAACATGAAGTTTGGCGGTACGTTGATGATGACATACTCATCAGAATCATGATATTTTTCAAACTCTGCAGGCATTCCTTTAGGCGTAGTTAAGCTGTAGGGAACAGGTTGAAAAAGTAACTCTGTAAATTCAACTTTTTCACATTGCGAATGTTGGCAAATTTGTGTCAAAAAAGATTCATTGGATAATAGTTTATATAAACTCTCTTGCGCTTGTGGTTCAAGGACGAAACTACTATCAAAGTTTTGGACAATTTTAAAAGGCATATTCTTGATTAAAAACTTATGGGCATACTACTTGAGATTAGCCTATTAGATTATGGTAATTCTGTCAGCTAGTATTAAGAGATGAGCAGATTAAGAATATTAAAGAATAAAGACTCATGTTTTTATTAAAGTCAGGACTTACGCAACTGGCACAGGCGATCGCTAAATTAAAGTACATTTGTATTACATAAGTGACGGAACTGGCACAGGGCGATACCTATTTTGGTTGATAGTACAAAGGGATGAATAAAAACGGAT